>JAEEGJ010003721.1_pt1 | contig 56020 bp, 60 predicted proteins | sample 8958761 | NCBI WGS metagenome assembly JAEEGJ01 (sample SAMN16246546, study PRJNA631951) | gut metagenome | biome: gut microbiome; feature: rumen; material: RS-attached | host: Bos | place: Iran: Karaj | collected 2018-10
GCTGCAGAAATGATGTTATCATTTGCTGTAAGTGTCTTGTGGTTAACATTGTAAACGATTGTAGGAAGATCGTTACCTGCAGGAGCAGAGATAACAACCTTACGAGCGCCGGCATTGATGTGTGCCTGAGCCTTCTCCTTTGATGTATAGAAACCTGAGCACTCAAGAACAACGTCTATCTTGAGCTCACCCCAAGGACAGTTGTTTGCATCGGGCTCTTTGTAAATCTTAAGAGTCTTACCGTCAACAGTGATTGAATCCTCACCAGCTGAAACTGTATCAGCTAAAGCGTACTTACCCTGTGAAGAATCATACTTCAAAAGGTGTGCAAGCATCTTAGGGCTTGTCAGATCGTTGATAGCTACTACTTCATAACCTTCTGCACCAAACATCTGTCTGAATGCAAGACGACCGATACGGCCGAAACCATTGATTGCTACTCTTACTGCCATGTTAAAAATCCTCCGTAAATGAAAAATGATTTATTTTGTTTCGGCAAACAAAAATGTTTGTCAAAAAATTATCAGCATGTCTATTCTACAATGAACCATTGCCAAATTCAAGAAAAAAATATACAAAAAATTAAGAACATTTAATGAACAGACTTTGCATTGTCTCCAAGACAGAAAAACTGTCCATTCTTCCAAAATCCTTATCCCAGCTTATGATATGAAGCTATCCTGCCCTCAAATGTGCAGTAATACTCAAAGCCTGCTGCCTTTAAAGCCTCATAAGCCCTGTCAAAATCGGCAGCCTCATATCCTGCTGTATGTGAATCGCTACCGACCGTTATGATCTCACCGCCAAGCTCTTTGTATCTTTTAAGTATATCCGTATTGGGATGAACATCCTTAAGATAATACTTTCTGATCCCTGCCGTATTGACCTCGATCCCTCTTCCGTTGTCAATGACGGTCGTAAGTATCCTGTCTATTACATCCTTATATTTAAAGTAGCTGTAGTTTTTGTCAGTCTCCGGTGCATATCTTATCGCATAGTCAAGATGTCCCAAAACATCATAGTTGTTGAAGAGCTTTACATTTTCGAGTATGCATTCAAAATACTCTCTCAATGCTTCCTCTTCGCTCCTGTTCTCAAAGAATTCCGGATAATAAGGATCGCGCTTGTTTACTATGTGGCATGAAAAGATTATGAAATCAAAGTCATAAGACTTTGCATATATCGCATTTTCTCTGAAAACATCGGTCTGCATCCCAAGCTCGACTCCAAAACCGATATTTATCTTATCGCCATAGATGCCTCTTAATCTTAAAAGCTCATAAAGATATGAGTCCGTGTTAAGATCAAACATCCCTTCATCATCTTTGCCGTTGTACGGGAATCCTATATCATTATGCTCGGTGAAGCATATATGTGTCAGTCCCTTGTTTATCGCTGATACAACTTCCTCTTCCATCGGTGACTTGCCGTCTCCGCTGAATGTGCTGTGAACGTGAAAATCTGCTCTTATTGCCATCTGGTGTCCTCATTTCTGTGATACTTAACTTTTCAATCTAAGAATTATACAATACTTTTTGTGTTTTGCATATTTTAAAAGGCAAAAAAAGGGGACCGTTTTAGACGATCCCATCTTTGTTATCCTCTCAAGTGAGCTTTCTGATATACCTCTCTTAAGTGATTATGATTCATATTTGCATATATCTGGGTTGTAGAGATATCACTGTGTCCGAGCATCTCCTGTACACTCTTTAAGTCCGCTCCGTTCTCAACAAGATGAGCTGCGAAACTGTGTCTTAATGTATGAGGAGTGATATCCGTAGTGATACCCGCTTTCCTGCTGTAATACTTTATGAGCTTCCAGAATCCCTGCCTGCTCATCGGCACTCCGGAACAGTTTACGAACAACTCGTCTGACTTGTTGTTCATAACAAGTGCTTCCCTTGAATGCTCTAAATAATTGATGAGCGCATTTCTTGCCTTTAATCCGAAAGGAATGATCCTTTCCTTTCCTCCGTGATTACATACGATGTAATTCATCTGAAGATTAAGGTCCTGTGATCTTAATGTGATAAGCTCCGATACTCTTATGCCTGTAGCATAGAGAAGCTCTAACATCGCCTTGTCCCTGATCTCCTTGGGCGTATCACCGTTTGGCTGCTCAAGAAGAGTATTGACCTCATTCATGGTCATGATCTCCGGAGCCTTCTTTTCTATCTTGGGTGATTTTAAAACACCGCTGATATCTTCACTGACCATCCCCTCATAGGTCATGAAATGGAAAAGCGCCTTGATCGATGCCACATTTCTTGATATGGTAGCAGGTTTGAAACTCTCCGATACCATATAGTCCATGTATGCGGTAAGGTCATCCTTCTTTATGTCCCTTACATCGGTGACCTTCCTTGACTCCAAAAATGCGACAAACTTCTTCAGGTCCCTCTGATAAGACAACTCCGTATTTGAAGAAGTCTTTTTAACATTATGTAAATATGAAATAAAAGCATCTATTTCTTTTTGCATCCTGTTTTTTTCTCCCGCTTAAACCCTGTTTTCGTGTCGGTAAGACCTATTATAATCAACTAATTATGTAAAATCAAGGTGCTTTTTTTCGCTAAAATCAAGGGTTTTGGCGGTTTACACAAAATGTTGCAAGACCGTTTATCACACCGCACTACATGTTGTGAAAAATTTTTTTAAATTTTTTTCATTTTTTTTGAAATAATTAACATAAATTGCATTTTGCGATTATTTATGTTGATAATTTATTGTTAATATATTATCTGAACTAATCTTTAAGAAAGGCATATATTTCCTTTATCAGCTCATCCCCTTTCTCGGATTTACCATCCGCCAGATACATGATAAACACCCCCGACCAGTTATCATAAGAAACAAAAACATGTTCCTTCTTCATCCTGGATTCAAATTCAGGTCTCAGAAGTTCTTCTATCCTGTCTATATCATCGCTTTCCAGACTGTCGTTATTTACCGAAAGACTTCCGTTAGCGATCACACTCAGTCTCCACCCGTTTGGACTTTTTTCTATTATTCCAGGTTTCATGATATACCTCTTAATAAGACTTCCTTACATTCATTATTATAAAAAAACTTCGCTCTATTTACAAAAGAAATAAAGCGAAGCATATGATCATTAAAAATCTTCTATTTTTCGGCAAACTGTGCATAGAACAGGATCGCAGATATCGTCTTGGCATCCTGTATGGTACCGTCCTTTATCATCTCAAGGAGTTCATCAAGCGTATAACTCTCTACATTGACAAATTCATCCTCATCAAGATGCTGAGCCGATCTTGTAAGTTTTGTGGCTTTATATATGTATATCTTTTCGTTTGAAAATGCCACCGTGGTAAAGAGTTCAAACAGCTTCTCTCCGCACTCTGCCCTGTATCCGGTCTCCTCTTCAAGCTCTCTTAGAGCCGCCTTCATCGGATCCTCTCCGGGATTCAATCCTCCGGCCGGTATCTCAAGAGTCTGCCTCTCTATGGAGTTACGGTACTGCCTTACCATAAGGATGCGCCCGTCTTCAGTAACGGCAACGGCTGCTGCCGCTCCCTTGTGTTCGATATGATCCCACAGACCGGTATTTCCGTTGGGGACTAACATCTCATCCTTATAATAATCTATGATCGTACCCTTGCTGACAAGGGTTCTGTTCAAACGTTTGTATCCGTCCATCTGTTATGCCTCAAGAAGCTTCTTTACACTGACAAGCTTAACGCATAAAACGAACACCTCAAGTGCCTGTGCAAGCTCTCCTATCGGAGGGAATGTAGGTGCTATACGTATGTTGCTGTCATCAGGATCCTTCTTGTAAGGATATGTCGCACCTGCTCCGGTAAGGGTAACACCGGCTTCCTTGCACATGGCAACGATCTCCTTTGCACATCCGTTAAGCGAGTTAAACGATACAAAATATCCTCCGTGAGGTTTTGTCCATGTACCGATCTCGGTGTCCTTAAGCTCTTTTTCAAATGTATCAAGAACAAGATCGAATTTGGGACGTACTATCTCGGCATGCTTCTTCATATGATTGTTCATGCCTTCAAGGTTCTTGAAATATCTAACATGACGAAGCTGGTTTAACTTGTCATGACCGATCGTCTGGATCGTTATTATCTTTCTTATGTATTCAACATTCTTTGCACTGGTAGCGATAGCCGCAACACCCGAACCTGGGAAGGTGATCTTTGATGTTGAGCAGAACTCATATACCATATCAGGATTTCCTGCCTTTTCGCATTCGCTCAGTATCTCAAGGAGTTCCTCCTGCTTTCCGTTGTAAAGATGATGGATTATGTATGCATTGTCCCAGTAGATCCTGAAGTCCTCTGCTGCGGGCTTTAATGCGGCAAATCTCTTTACAGTCTCATCAGAGTATGTAACACCGCTCGGATTTGCATACTTGGGAACACACCAGATACCCTTTACTGCAGGATCGCTGTTAACATACTTTTCCACAAGATCCATATCGGGGCCATTATCGGTCATGGGGATATTGATCATCTCGATACCAAACTGCTCTGTGATCGCGAAATGTCTGTCATATCCGGGTACCGGGCATAAGAACTTAACCTTGTCAAGCTTGCACCATGGTGTTGAACCGCATACTCCGTGGATCATTGAACGTGCTACGGTATCGTACATTATATTAAGGCTCGAATTACCAAATATTATGACATTGTCGGGATTAACTCCCATCATGTCACCCATAAGCTTACGTGCTTCAGCTATACCTATGAGCTCACCGTAGTTTCTGCAATCCACTCCCGCTTCTGAATGGAACTCACTCTTGGGATTCAAGGTATTGAAGAAATCAGCCTCCATATCAAGCTGCTCTGCACTGGGAAGTCCGCGGGCCATATTTAGCTTAAGTCCTTTTCCCTTTGCATCCTCGTATGCTTTTTCAAGTTCTGCCTTCAGTGCTGAAAGCTCTTCTTTTGACATACTCTTGTATGATTTCATGGTAATTCTCCTATCGATATGTTTTGCTTTGTATCATTGTATACAATTATTCAACTCATGATATTATAACCTATGCACGAACCTAGCACAAGTATTTATTTAAGTACAATCTATGTCTTTGAAACTTTTCTCCACCTTATAACGGCAACACCGATAATTATGGTATATCCGAGTATACTTAAAGGCTGCGGGATCTCTCCAAGGAATATGATCCCCAATAGAGCCGCAAAGATGACCTGGGTATAATCAAATACGCTTATCTCCTTTGCAGGTGCGAACTTGTATGCCGTCGTTATCGAAAACTGTCCTAGAGACGCACCTATCCCTGCAAGCATAAGACATCCGATCTGTCTTAAACTCATCGGATGATAGTTAAATACAAGATATGGAAGCGTTACCAGGCATGAGAACAGCGAAAAGCATAAGACTATTATCGGTGTCTTCTCGCCCTTCTTTCCCAGCTTCCTTACAAATACATAGGCAGTTCCGGCTCCAAAGCCTCCGTAAAGTCCTATCAGTGCAGGTATGACCTCCGACATAAGTCCTGTCGGTCTTATTATGAACAATGCTCCGATAAAAGCTATGACTGTCGCAACGATATCCAGCTTTGTCGGTACTTCCTTAAGAATGAATATGGAAAGGATTATCGCAAAAAACGGAGAAAGCTTGTTTAGCATGTTTGCATCAGCGATACCGAGTCTGTCTATCGCATAGAAATTTGCGATAAGCCCTGACGTACCGAACAGACATCTGAAGAAGATGTCTGCCCTGTTGTTTTTTTCTATATGAAAAGGTGTCTTATTCTTTATGAGTGCCGCTGCTGCCACCAGAAGCGCAACGAAATTTCTGAAGAATGCTTTCTGCATCGTCGGAAGATCTCCCGATATCCTGATAAAGAAAGTCATCAGTGAGAATCCGAATGCCGCCAGCAGGATGCATATGATACCTTTTATCTTGTTTGTGCGTTCCATAAGATTTTCCTCTAGCCTATGTCATCCCTCGTGATGTTGTTTGCCCACTTATGGCTGTAGAAATGCTTGAATACCCATGGCCACTTTACAAACTCATCGGTACACAGTAAAAAGTAGACCATCTTTACCGGAAGCTTGAATACGAAAGCCGCCAGAAGTCCGAGAGGTACGGCATAGCACCACATATCTATAGTATCGCATTTAAATCCGAACTTGCTGTCTCCTCCCGCTCTGAACACACCTGCGATAAGACAGGTGTTAACGGATGTACCCGTGATATAGTAAGTGTTTATCAAAAGCATGAACTTAAGATAATCAAGCGCTGTTTCAGTTAAGGCCGCTTTGCTTAAAGCAAAAGGCATTATGATAAGAACTATGATACCGCCAAGTATACCGGTTATTACCGAAAGCCTTAACAGGATATGGCCAGTCCTTATGCCCTCTTCTCTGTCTCCTTCTCCAAGTATCTGACCTACTATGATACCGGAAGCTGCACCGACACCGTAACACATAACGCAGCCTAGGTTCCTTACAACATTTACTATCGAATATGCTGCAACGGCATCGTTTCCAAGGTGACCTATTATTACTGAGTACATTGAGAATGCAAGAGCCCATACAAGGTCGTTTCCTATGGCAGGAAGAGCCATTGATACAAAGTCTTTCTGCAAAAGCTCATGCTTTTCAAATATGGTCTTGAATGTGAGCGCAACGCCGGGCTTTGTCATTGATACGACTGCGCAGCTCATCAGCTGGATAAATCGGCTTATCGTTGTTGCTATGGCAACACCCACGACTCCGAGCTTGGGTGCTCCGAACAGTCCAAAGATGAATACCGCGTTTAGGATCACGTTGCATACAAGCGCAACAGTTTCAAGAACAGTGCTTGTAGCTACCTTTCCGATACATCTGAGTATTGACATATATACCGCGCTTATTGCCCAGAAAATGAGTCCCGGTGCGATAAATATCAGATACTTTGCTCCCATTTCTATAAGTGTTTCATCCGATGTATATATATACATCAGATAGTTTGGTATCAGCATGCATGCAACGGCACCGATAATGGCAACACCAAGTGCGAATCTTAAACCTATGCCTTCAATTTTCTCGATGGTCTTAAGATCTCCCTTACCGTAATACTGGGCTGCCAGCATAGCTATTCCGGTACCTATTCCGTAAAGGAACATGAACAGTATCCCCACAAGACTGTTCGCAAGCGATACCGCACTGATAGCGTCCTGTCCGACAGTATTTAACATCAATACATCGACACTGTTGACACCGGCATCTATTATATTCTGCAATATGATGGGCAGTGCGACTACCCATATTTTCTTATATGTTTCTCTTTTGTTATTCATAAAACTCCCCTCTTAAAAGAAAAAAGTCCTGACGGACTTTTCTCTAAAGGTTTAACCCCTTGTCTTCATCGCACCCGATCATGATGTTCATGCACTGGATGGCTGCTCCCGATGCTCCCTTGCCCAGATTATCGAAACGGGTCGTTAAGAGTATTCTTTCTTCGTTGCCCGTAACAAATAACTGCAATCCGTCCCATCCGGAAAGATTGTTGGATCCTATAAAGCCGTTGGCATCGGCTTCAGACCCGAAAGGCATTACACGGATGAACTTCTGATCCTTATAGTAATCAGACATATATGCGTGAACGCTCTCAGGTGTATTCTTTCCGTTCATCATATCAGCATAGAACGGAAGACTTACGAACATTCCGCTGTAATAGTCCGCGATAATGGGTGAGAACAATGGTGTCCTTGATAAGCCCGAAATCTTCTTCATCTCTTTAAGATGTTTATGCTGTTGTGAAAGTGCATATTCACGCGGTGAACCGTATTCCTTATCTCTGTTTGGATCCTCATAAACCGCGATCGTCTTTTTTCCTGCTCCCGAATATCCGCTGACCGCAAAAGCACTCACCGGGTAATCCTCAGGTATAAGCCCTCCCTTTACAAGAGGGTATGCTATTGTGATAAAGCCTGTTGCATAACATCCGGGAACAGCGACCCTTTTTCCTGTCTTTATTGCCTCTCTGTGCTTATCAGAAAGCTCCGGATATCCGTATGCCCAGCCCTCTTCTGTTCTGTGGGCAGTTGAAGCATCTATTATCCTTACATCCGGATTTGTGACAAGACTTACGGATTCCTTTGATGCCGCATCGGGCAGGCACAAAAACGTTATGTCGGATGAATTGATCATTTTTGCTCTCTCATTCGGATCTTTCCTGAGCTCGGGATCAATCTTCATGATATTTATATCATCCCTTTTTTCAAATCTTTCATATATACGCAGTCCGGTGGTCCCTTCACTGCCGTCTATAAATACATTGACCATTATGATAACCTCGTCATTGTTATGTTAACCTGCATTGTTCATCTTAAGAAGCTTTGCAGCCTGATCCGCAGCTATGCACGCATCCAGTATCTCCTGGATATCCCCGTCCATGACCTTGTCAAGCTTGTAGAGCGTAAGATTGATCCTGTGATCGGTAACTCTTCCCTGAGGGAAGTTGTATGTACGTATCTTTTCGGATCTGTCACCCGTTCCTACCTGGCTTCTTCTGAGATCAGCCTCTGCATCATGTGCCTTCTGCTGCTCCATGTCATAGAGCTTTGCCCTTAAAAGTGCAAACGCCTTTGCCTTGTTCTGGATCTGGCTCTTTTCTGTCTGTGAATAGATGACTATTCCGGTAGGCATATGCGTGAGTCTTACGGCTGAGTCCGTTGTATTGACACACTGACCGCCGCATCCTGATGCACGCATTACATCTATACGTATATCCTTTTCATCTATAACGACATCAACCTCTTCAGCTTCGGGCAGTACCGCAACACTTATCGTTGATGTATGGATCCTTCCGCCTGATTCCGTTTCGGGAACACGCTGTACTCTGTGTACACCGGATTCATATTTCATTACAGAATATGCACCCTGACCCGTTATCATGAATGTAACGGACTTCATGCCTCCGATACCGATCTCTTCCATTTCCATGGTCTCGACTTTCCATCTTCTGCTCTCGGCATAATGGATATACATACGGTATATCTCTGCCGCAAAGAGTGCTGCCTCGTCTCCGCCTGCACCGGCCCTTATTTCAACGATAACGTTCTTGTCATCATTGGGGTCCTTTGGAAGAAGAAGTATCTTCAATCTGTCTTCAAGTTCTTCTATGCGTTTTTTTGCACCTGCAAGCTCTTCTTTTAACATTTCACGCATGTCATCATCTGATTCGCTGTCAAGCAGTTCAAGCGAGTCCTCAACAGTCTGCTTGCATTGTTTATATTCCTTATATGCCTCAACTATGGGAGTAAGATCACTCTGTTCCTTCATAAGAGAAGCAAATCTCTTCTGATCGTTGGCAACTCCCGGCTCGCTGAGCTCATTCATTATCTCTTCGAATCTGTGAAGCAGATCCTCAAGTCTGTCAAACATCTTAAATCCTTCCCCACACAACCCTGTCAAGGTGTGCGTAATCCTGTACTACTTCTATATCCATAAATCCGGCTTCTTCCATCAGCTGTTTTACCTGATCAGCCTGGTCATATCCTATCTCAAAGAAAAGCTTTCCGCCTCCGTTTAAGTATTCGGGACTCTTTTTTATTATCTCCCTGTAAAAGAAGAGTCCGTCCTCCTTGCCGTCAAGTGCGATCAATGGCTCATAGTCTCTTACTTCCTCCATAAGAGTGGGTATCACATCACTGCGTATATAGGGGGGATTGGAAACGATGATATCAAATTTGCCCCTGACATCATTGAACAGATTGCTCTCTATGAACTCTATTCTTTCTTCATCAAGATGCTTCTTTCCCATGCCACCTGTCTTAAAGAGAAGATCAAACGTCTCATCTAAAATGAGTCTTCCCGTATTATCCCTGGCAACCTTTAAAGCATCCTCTGAAACATCGACACCGACACCTTCACAGTCATTTGAATAATATAAAAGACTTAAAATTATGCATCCGCTGCCGGTACACATGTCAAGTATCCTGCTGCCGTCGTTAAGCTCCTTTAATACCTCTTCGACAAGTATCTCCGTATCCTGTCTTGGTATCAAAACATCGGGAGTAACCGTGAATGTAAGACCCATGAAATCCTGCTTTCCGGTGATATACTGCACCGGATAATGTCCCATGCGTCTGGTAACGGCATTCATGAATATCTCCGATTCACGGCGTGATATAGTCTTATCAGGTCCGATAAAGAGCTCTTCCCTGTCAACACCGCACAGATCTTCAAGAAGTATCCTTATATCGCATTCGGCATTCTCAATGCCTTCAGCTTCCAGTTGTTCAACGCCCATATCATAGGCTTCGCGTCTTGTCATATGGATCTACCTAGAAATTCTCTTCAAGCCATGCCTTCCAGTCAAACACACCTTCAACCGATCTGATGGCAACCTCAATCATATCATCATCAGGCTCCTTTGTGGTAAGAAGCTGAAGTGCAAGTCCCGGAGCGGAAAGGATATTCACGATTATGTTGTCACATCTTCCCGCAAGCTTTATCACTTCGTATGATATACCTGCTATAACAGGTATGAGTGCAAGTCTGAACACTATCCTTAACGCCGGATTATCAACCTTTATGAACATAAAGAGGATGATGCTTATCACCATTACAAAGAGTAAAAAGCTCGTACCGCATCTTTTATGCAGTCTCGTTGCTTTCCTTACATTCTCCACTGTAAGTTCCTGTCCATGCTCGATACAGTTTATGCACTTATGCTCTGCACCGTGATACATATAGAGTCTTCTGATATCCTTAAGCAGGGTTATCGCAACTATATATATAAGGAAGATGACAAGTCTTACAAGTCCTTCTATAAGTGCGAGCAGCGATGAATTCATTATGTATTTCGAAAATACGGTAGACAGATAATACGGTAAGAATATAAACAGTCCGAGTGCCATGATAACAGAGATGAGTACCGTAAACGCACTCTCTATCTTTTCAGCCTTTTCTCCGAAGACCTTGTTCATGAACCTGTCAAACCCGGTCTCTTTTTCATCAGTCTCCGAATAAAAATCAGCCGAATGATTTATGGCTCTCATACCGAGTATAAATGAGTCCGCAAAATTAAACACGCCTCTTATAAAAGGGATCTTTGTGAGCACGCTTCCGTGCATCACTCCGTGATACTCTGTTATCTCGAGATCTATCTGACCGTCCGCTTTGCGTACCGCTATCGCGCAGCTCTCCTTGTTCTTCATCATAACGCCTTCAAGAACGGCCTGTCCTCCGATACCGGAATTACACATCTTTTTCTTCATATATATGACACCTTTACAGCCTAAATTCAAAATGCTTACTACAAGTAAAGGTTGAGATTAAACAATTAACCTCAACCTTAGATAATCTTTTGCAGCGAATTATGATAATGCTACTTAACGCCGTATTTCTTATTGAACTTATCGATACGACCGTCGGTTCTTGCACCCTTCTGCTGACCTGTGTAGAATGAATGACACTTAGAACATACTTCTACGTGGATCTCCGGCTTAGTAGAACCTGTTACAAATGTATTACCGCAGTTGCAGGTTACTGTTGCCTGATAGTACTCAGGATGTATTCCTTCTCTCATGATCTCACCTCTCTATATCAAATATTATATAATCTCGTTCTCATCCGTACTGTTTTCACAAACAGCGGATTTATTATATCACAGCGCTTTATCTTAAGCAATACCCAATTTACAATATGCGCATCTTTTTCATCATCTGACAGAATTCGCGGTTGTTCTTGGTATGTGCGTAAAGATCTATGACTCTGTCGACCGCCTCATCGGCCTTCATTGAATTGAATGCCCTTCTCATGACATTGACGGTCTCTATCTCTTCGGGTGTCAGTAAGAGATCCTCTCTTCTTGTTCCGGACTTGGGAATATCTATAGCAGGGAATACTCTCTTTTCTGACAGCTTTCTGTCAAGAACAAGTTCCATGTTGCCGGTACCCTTGAATTCCTCGTATACAACATCGTCCATCTTTGAACCGGTATCGACTAAAGCCGTTGCAAGGATAGTCAAGCTTCCGCCCTCTCTCATGTTTCTTGCGGCACCGAAGAACCTCTTGGGCATGTGCAGAGCTGCGGGATCAAGACCGCCAGACAGTGTACGTCCGCTCGGCGGAACCGTCATGTTGTAGGCTCTTGTAAGTCTTGTGATCGAATCAAGAAGGATCATGACATCCTCTTTCTGCTCAACAAGACTCTTTGCTCTTTCTATTACCATCTCGGCTACGCGCTTGTGATGCTCGGGAAGTTCATCAAATGTTGAGTAGATAACTTCAACATTGTCACCTTTAATGGCTTCCTTTATATCCGTGACTTCCTCGGGACGCTCATCTATGAGCAGTATTATCATATGTATCTCGGGGTTGTTCTTTAATACCGAATTTGCAACTTCCTTTAACAGAGTCGTCTTACCGGCCTTGGGAGGTGATACGATCATACCACGCTGTCCTTTTCCGACAGGGCTTATCATATCCATTATGCGCATCGCCACCGGAACGCCCGGAGCCTCAAGTGTGAGTCTGCTGTTGGGAAATACCGGTGTCATGTCCTCGAAGTTGGTACGCTTCATGGCAACTTCAGGAGCAAGACCGTTGATGCTCTTTACATACAAAAGTGCAGAGAACTTCTCTGTAGGCGATTTGATACGCGTGTTACCCGTGATGATATCACCGGTCTTCATGCTGAATCTTCTTATCTGGCTTGGAGCAACATATACATCATTCTCACCGGGAAGATAATTATCCGAACGGATGAATCCGAATCCGTCGGGCATGATCTCTAAAATTCCTCTTGCGATGATACCGCTGTCAAGCTCGTTTATGACCGCTTCCTTTTCCTTATCACGCTGTTCCTGACGCTGATCCCTCTTATCGGACGCATCGTCTTCCTCTGCAGGCTCGTTAACAGCCTCTGTCTTATCGGTTTCGGTCTCCTGTTTTACAGCCTTTTTTGCCTTTGCCTTTTTCTCAGGCTTTGGCGCACTTTCCTTTTCTTCCTTTAATGCCTTTTCCTTCTCAAGCTTTTCTTTCTCATCAAGCTCGACCATAGCATTGATGACATCTTCTTTTTTCATTGAAGAAGTGCCTTTTATCCCTCTGCTCTTGGCAATAGCCTTAAGATCAACAAGCGCTAAGGTTTCATATTTTTCTCTCATAAACTACCTCAAAAAACAAACTTCTTATACGGTTAATAAACTATATAACGGAAATAACACAACGAATGTTGTATCGAAAACAGACACTGGTCTGAAGTGATATATTTATTGTACTTATAATACTATAAACCAAAAATCACAAAAATCAAGGAAATTAATGTATTTTTAAGAAAACATCATTATCACACAAAGAAAGAAGCCACTGGGGCTTCTCTCTTTTTTCTCTCCTATCCTTCGATAAGATCGTCTATATTTGTCGCATCGGCAACCGACTGTCTGCATGAGATTATCTGCGACGGGAAAGGTTTGCCCGCAACTATGTGGTTATACATGAGCACGATTGGATCATGTCCCTGTCCGAACGCATCCTGGCTGATGATCGTTCCGATGGCACCGTTCTTGATATAAGGGAACAGCTCGGGATTTAGGTCAAATCCGATAAGCTTTGTCCTGCCGGCACGCTTTGCATCAACTATGGCTCTTGCTGCATCATGCGGGAATCCGTTTGTTAAGAAGATAATATCCACGTTGCTGTTCTTATTTAACAGATCAAGAGTCTTTCTATATACGTCGTCACCGTCATCGGCTACGACCACCTCGGAAACGACCTTCATGGCCTTGTACTTGCCTATCTCGTCAGCAAAGCCCTGTTTTCTCTCAACATTTCCGATAACATCAAGGTTTCCGATCATGACTGCAACGTTTCCGCTCTTATCCATCAGATTTGCCGCTGCCTTGGCTGCCATCTCACCCTGTGCTATTGAATCAGACTTGACACATGCAAGTCTTAAGTTGGGATTAGAGTAATCACAGTTATATGTCATGAGCTTTATGCCCGCATTCTTGGCTTTCGTAAGAAGTCCTTCTATTCCGCCAAGGAATCCCGGATATATGATAGCATCGAATTTCTCATCGATAAGAGTATTGAATGCGCTTATCACCAGATCATCGACAGACTGGAGTCTGGTCGCAACAAGCGGAATATATCTTACCTCGGCTTTTAATTTTGTAAGTTCTCTTGCCGCATAGTCCGCGCCATGCTTTACACCGAACCAGAAATCATTGTCGTGCATGCTCATGATGGCGATCCTTATGATCTTGTTCGGACGATCCTTTACGGGAAGCACACCCGTATCAAATCTAAGGAGAAGCTTCTGGATACCGTCGATCATATCGTTAAGAGCTTCACTGTTGCTTCCGATCTGAGTAGCCTCAGCAGCAACCTCCTGAGAGATGCCTGCTATCTCGCTTGTCATATCATTTATATCACGCGATGTATCGTAGAGCTGTTCTGCGATATCCTTCGAATGATCGGAGTTGTTCTCCATGACTTTGAACATATCGTTTATCTCGGCTATCTTTTTCTGTATGTCATTAGCCTGTGCATTGATGGCTCTGAACGATTTGTTGACCTCGCCGAATGCTTCCTTGCTGTTGTTGTATGTATTCGTACACTTTACGATACTTTCCGTTACACTGCTGCTGCTCTCCATGATATCGGATAGGATCGAACTTATCCTGTCCATACCTTCCTTGGTCTGTTCACTCATTCCGGTCATCTCATCCGCAACGACCGCAAAGCCTCTGCCGGCCTGTCCTGCTCTTGCAGCCTCGATAGATGCATTAAATGAAAGAAGTTTGAGCTGTGTTGAGATTCCTACTATAAAGTCTCCGACCTCATATACATTTTTTATCTGTTCATTAAAGTGATTAAGAGATTCATTTATGCTGTTAAGATCACTTGATACGGTATCCATGTCTTTTGCATAGCCTTCAAGATTATCGATACCCGAATCGCTCATCTTTGCCGTATCATCGAGCATGTCCTTTATCCCGTTCATGAAGCTTCCGATCTCTTCAAGCTGAACCGAATTCGACTGTATGACAGCCATATTGTCCTGAACCATCTCAAGCTGTTTTGCCGTTCTCTCGCCAACCTTCAAAGTATTCTGTGCGATATGGTCATTACCTATGGTATTGGTCTTCATGCTGTTGTTTAGCATATCAACGGCATCCGAAACAACGACAAAGTTTCTCTTTGTTGCTTCCACAAATGTTAAAAGGTTTGTCTTTATCGAGTTGAGACCGCCCGATATGATATCGGAATTCGTCTTGTTTCCGGCAACCGGGATATCATCGATATTAAGTCTGCCCTTTACTATCTGCTTGGCATTCTCGACCATGATATTCTGATATTTCTTGTTTCTAAGATATATCACGATCCCTGCCACGATCACTCCTAACTCGATTAATGCTATGATGAACCAAAAAACTGTCATGTTCCAAGCCCTCCAGTGCTTAAATTATATCACAAAAGACTGACAATTGTCATTGTTTTTCGACAACTTTTAGAGGCATAAAAATACCCCGGACACCTTTCGATATCCGGGGAATCAGAATCACTATTATTAGCCAAGCTGAGCTGCAACTTCTGCTGCGAAGTCCTCGTTCTTCTTCTCAAGACCTTCACCTGTCTCGAAACGAACAAAGCTTGTGATCTTTAAGTCTGCTGCAACGCTCTTAAGGTATGCTGCAACTGTCTGCTTTCCGTCCTCAGCCTTAACGTAAACCTGATCAAGAAGGCTGATCTCCTTAACCTGCTTAGAGATACGGCCGTCTACAAGACCGCTGAAGATCTTGTCGTTAACATAGTCAGCCTTGCCTTCCATAGCAAGTCCTGCAAGTGTTGTCTTGGCAGCATCTGAAAGGAAGTTGAAGAGGAACTTGTTGCTCTTTTCCTTCTCGTATGCAGTAAGGTCCTCATCGCTCCAGAGCTTCTCGTTAACTGCTCTGTCAAGGAGCTTCTGAAGAATGGGCTTGGGAAGTGAAGCAGGATCGTTAAGAGCACTGTCGATAGTGATCTCTTTAAGCTTAGCCATCTCATCAGCTGAGATGTCATCTCTGCTCACATACTGGGGATTCATAGCTGCAACCTGCATAGCGATGTTCTTTAAAGCTTCAACTGTTGCATCGCTCTTTGTTCCCTCTGCACCGAGGATAACACCGATACGTCCGCCGCCGTGAATGTAATCTATAACGATAGGTGCCTCTACCTTCTTGAATCTTCTGATGCTTAACTTCTCACCGATAGTTGCGATCTTCTCTACAAGAGCATCGTTTACTGTCTTTGAAGCATCGTCCTTCCATGTCTCTGCCATGAATGCATCGTCAACATCCGCTGAAGCACTGTCAAGAGCCTGCTTTGCAACTGTCTCAACGAATGCCTGGAATGTCTCGTTCTTTGCAACGAAGTCAGTCTCTGAGTTAACCTCAACTACTGCAGCCTTGCCGTCTGTAACAGCTGTACGGCAGATACCTTCTGCTGCGATACGGCTTGCCTTCTTAACAGCCTTTGCTGCACCGCTCTTCTTAAGGAACTCTAAAGCTTCATCCATATTTCCGTCACACTCAGAGAGTGCTTTCTTACAATCCATCATGCCTGCGCCTGACATTTCACGCAGTTCTTTAACCATTGCTGCTGTAATAGCCATTGTAATATCCTCCTGAAACATACTGTATTATCAAACAAATCTTTTCTTGCAGAATGAGGTCATTCTGCAGGCATCGCATATCCCTGGCGGGATTATGCTTTATTCTGCATCTGCAACTTCTTCGATATCTGTAGCTTCTGCTGCGTCAGCCTGTGCCTCTTCCTCTGTGTATACAGACTCACCCTGGTTAGCTTCGATTACAGCGTCAGCCATCTTAGAAACTATAAGCTTAACAGCTCTGATAGCATCATCGTTACCGGGGATGATGAAATCAAGCTCTTCGGGATCACAGTTAGTATCAGCAATACCGATAAGTGTGATACCAAGTGCTCTTGCTTCCTTAACACAGATAGCTTCCTTCTTGGGATCTACAACAAATATAGCATCGGGGATTCTTGTCATGTCCTTGATACCGCCAAGGTTCTTCTCAAGCTTCTCCCACTCTTTCTTTATCTGGATAACTTCCTTCTTGGGAAGTACGTCAAATGTTCCGTCCTCGCTCATCTCCTCGATCTTCTTAAGTCTTGCTATACGAGACTCGATAGTCTTGAAGTTTGTGAGCATACCGCCAAGCCATCTCTCATTTACATAGTACATACCGCAACGCTCTGCCTCAGACTTTACTGCATCCTGAGCCTGCTTCTTTGTACCTACGAAAAGGATCGTGCCGCCTTCATTGGCAATATCGAATACCGCCTTGTAAGCATCGTCAACCATTCCTACTGTCTTCTGAAGGTCGATGATGTGTACACCGTTACGCTCTGTAAAGATGTAAGGAGCCATCTTGGGGTTCCATCTTCTGGGATGGTGACCGAAGTGAACACCTGCTTCGAGTAACTGTCTCATTGAAATAACGCTCATTTTAAATTCCTCCGTTTGGTTAAACTTGCGCAGACTAATGATCCGAGCCGATCGAAACACAACCTGTCTAACAGGCACCGGGTGTTTCTTATTTAAGTCTGCGTTCTATTTATAAAGCAACGCATATGATTGTAGCACAGCCTATATGCCAAAACAATACCCCAAAAAGAAAATCTATAAAAAATAAACAGAAATGTTTTGCAAAATGATAGTTTTTTTATTGAAATTATCTGACAAAACATATATAATTTTAATAGATTTGAAGTAAAGGAGTGTTTTTTTATGTTTGATCGAATATTTGCCAACTATTTGGCTGAATGTGGTAAGCTATCAGGCCAGAATTTAAAGGACATTTTTTCCATTCAGGACAGCAAGCGTGTTCGTCTCGGTGTCATAGCAGTATCCGAAAAACTCATGACAATCGAACAGGTCGAAGAAGTTAACCAATTGCAGGCAGTTCTCGATAAACGTTTTGGTGATATAGCCATTGAAAAGGGATACCTTAACAACGAGCAGGTGGGTCGTCTGCTTGTTCTCCAGGGTAACTCATATCTCGCATTTGTACAATCCGTTGTTGACGGAGGATATCTTTCAATGGAAGAGCTTGAGTCTTCACTCAGCCAGTACCAGCGCGAAAACAATTTCACTCTTTCAAATATAGAAGATCTTAAGAGCTGTGATATCAATCGTATCATGCCCATCTTCCTTTACAATCAGCCGGAGATGTTAAAGGAACTCGCAAGCGTCATCATCCGTACATTGGTACGTATAGTTGATTTCCATACATTTATAAACAAGCCTTCAACAATAACAGAGTATTCCTACAAGGCTATATGCAGCCAGGAGATCGGCGGCGATCACAGATTCCTGACAGCATTTTCAGGAGATGCTCAGGACAGTTTAAAGGAAATAGCCGTTGCATTCGCAGGTGCCGATAACGTTGATTCAAAAGAAGACGCTGTTGATGCCATTTGCGAACTGGTTAACTGTGTAAACGGACTTTTCGCATCGGATATGAGTAATCGCGATGTGGATATAGATATGGAAGCACCCTACGGCAAACTCGAAGAGGGTGTCCTTAAGGCAGACAAGATTCTTTGCATTCCCGCATATGTTTGTGGAAAGCAGATAGACATTCTGCTAACTATGGATCAGGAACATACAATGTAAGGGGGAGGATGAAATGGCAAAGATTATTATTGTAGATGATTCCAGAATTTTAAGAAAGATCCTCAATGCTACTCTGACCGAAGCAGGTCATGAGATAGTCGGCGAGGCAGGAAACGGTGAAGAGGTCTTAAAGCTTCTTGAAGAAGTAACGCCCGACCTTATAACACTCGACATCACGATGCCTGTAATGGACGGACTTGCTGCTCTTAAGAGCATTAAGGAAAAGTACCCTTCCATCAAGGTGGTAATGGTAAGTGCAGCCGGTCAGAAGAACAAGGTAATGGAAGCATTAAAGGCAGGTGCCAGTGATTTCCTTCAAAAGCCTTTCGAACCGGAAGATGTAAAACGTGTTGTTTACAAACTTGTTTAAACATAAAAAAGAATATCCGCCAAACGGCGGATATTTTTTTGTCTTATTTAAATCTCCTCTTATTCAAGTATCTACTTTGTCGATCTGATAAGATTCTCTGCTATCTCATCATCAGTCGCATCTGCACTTACCTTGTGCTCTCCCGTAGTTATCTTTCTGTCATATCCCTTGCTTATAAGGAACTTATCAAAAGCTGCGGCATCATCGATAACACCCGCATCCTTTAACTTTCTTGAAACCGTATCAGAACCGTCTCCCGAATTTACCATTATGGAGATATTTCCGCTTGCAGGCTTTGTTGTTTCCTTAGTCGGCTCTGCTTCTTTGGTAGGTGTGGGCTTTGCTTCCTCAGTGGGTTTTGCTTCCTTTGTAGGCTCCGGCTCGGGAGTAGGTGTAGGCGTCGGTGTGGGAAGCACTTCCTCTGTAGGTTCCGGTGTCGGTACTGCTTCTACGGTAGGTTCCGCTTCTTTTGTCGGTTCAACAGCTTCGGTAACTTCAGGTGTATTTTCTATCACCTCTATTGAAGGAGCGACTGTTGCAGCATCTTTACCTTCGGGTGTTAAAGTGTTGTTACCGACATCGGCCAGCGTCGATGCCGCTTCCACCATTCCCAGTTCTTTTGCTCTTGCTTTTATCATGTCATCGGACATCTCGGATTTTTTATCACCTGCGCCCGATATTATAAACACGGCACATGTCACAAGTATACCTATGCCGATACCTCTCAAATAACTCTTCAGATTCATATTACTCAGATTCCCTCAAAAAGATCGATAACAAGCTTTACTTCCCCTATTCCAAGTCCGAGTTCCTTGGCGATCGCCATATTGGATTTACCGGCCTTGTGAAGCTCAAGTATTCGGTCATTATTATTTGGTGTGTTTCCGACAGATGCAAACATCAGATCAACATTTCCGTCAGATACCACCGGCGTCTTCTCGGCTTTTGCCTTTGAAGACTTTTTCTTTGGCGTGGGCTTTATGTCCTGCCCTACCTCTATGATATCAAGGTCAGGCTTTGTTACCGGAAGCTCCTCAAATACTGCTTCGCTGTTGTCCTGAGCCTTATCATCGTTAGGAGTATTGCTTGTATATCCGAAGCTCTTTTTTTCACCGTTCTCGTGTTTTACGGGACTCACATATCCGAATCCCTTTCCGTAATCCTGTTTGGGATCATCTTCCTTAGCAGGTTTAACAGGTTCACTCTGCACCTTCTGGATCTGCTCGGTCTGTGTCGATACTTCCTCTGCAGCGACCTTGGCAGACTTTGTGAGCTGATTCAGTTCAGCCGCGGTGTTCTTTACCTGCGCATGCTTGTTGTTTAACATGTCATACAGAAACATGACTTCATCATGATTCTTATGTATCTGATCAAGTACCGTTGTGGAATACTCATCCACTGCACTCATCTTCTCATTGGTTATGCGATCCAGGGTCCTTTCCATGCGATCCCTGTTCTCACTCAAATATTCCTGAGCCGCCTCATCAAGCTTGAACTTTGCTCCCTCAACTTCCTTGTCAAGAAGCTCCCTTATGAGCTTGCGTTCTTCCTCTTCGTCAAGTCCTGAAGCCGAAGAGCCTTTATCGGACATAAAAAAACTCACCGTAAACAGTATCGCTCCGGCTATCAAAACTATAATCTCCGCTGCATGCATCCTCTTTATTTCCCCTTTAAATCATATTTATATCTTCATATCAAAGCCGCCGCCAAGAAACGGTGCCTTGATCTGAGGCTTTTCCTTTTCTTCACCATGCTTATCACGACCCTTGCCGCCGTCACCGTCGTAAGAGTTATTTCCCTTTTCCTTGGCATCGAACTTCTGGTGTCTGAACTCTCCCTTGTCCTTCTCCTGGACCTGGTTTAATTTCTCATCCACGTTCTGATCGATCTGATGCTGGAAATTGGTATGATCCATCATCATGCGCATATCTTCATGCTGACGCATGGCATTGTAATCCTGAACTCCCGTCATAGCACCGTTTAGGTGCACAGCATCTATACCCATATCTTCTCCCCTGTAACCTGACTACAACCCGAGCATCTTGACATTGCCCTGACTCTTTACGAACTTGCAATGCTGTACGCTCTCTTTAATCATCTTTGAAACATCCGATATCACTATCTGGGTTCCAGGATAAACAGTATCGATCACTTTTACACAAGCGTCCTTGTCTGTCTCCATAGCTATCCCCAGTTCATCCTGTTCGGTCTTTAACTCTCTTTGTTCCTTGAGCTTTATCTTTGACAGATTGTAAATGTTCTTTACATTATCAAGCTGCTCTTCGCTAAGCTCCTGTCCTTCGGCTATACGATCCCTTGCCGCTTCCATGATGGGTACGGCTCTTGCAAGGACCTTGTCTATCTCTTCTATCTGATCGGTAACTTCCTTGTATCTTTTCTTTGCCACGGCACTTAAGCCTATCTCGAGAATGGTATTCGTTCCCATCTCGGATCCTAAGATCTTTGCTTCTATCAGACTGGTGGCATTCACCTTACCGCCCGATATGAATCCCTTTTTGCCGCCTACATGGACTTCCGTACCGGCAACGACATTGCTGTGCATGATCGATCCGCTCTCGACATATCCCGCTGCTTCAACGGTGGAATTTTCTATGAACTTGGCAATGATATTGCCTTCGCTCTTTAAGACTCCCTTGCCCATGCCGTTCATGCCTCTGGCTATGGTTATGTTTCCGCCGGCTTCGATCTCGGCCCCTTCAACAACACCCTTTACCTCAACATTGCCCTTGGCTTTAACGGAGAAGTTGGAGCAGACATTGCCGTTTACCTGAACATTTCCTTCATATACTATATTTCCGGTCGAAGGATCGACGTTCTCGACTTCCATTACGTTTCCGACAAAAACTCTGCCGCCCGTTAACATTACATGTCCGTCACACTCGGCATATATCTCGGTACCGTCTTCGTTGATCGAGATGTTCTTTCCGTATTTTAATATCTTTCGGTTTACCTTGGCAGGCTGTGTTACGCCTCCCATGATATCCTTGCCCGGAGTTCCCTTGACTTCTTTTGTCAGTCTTGCAAGCAACTGACCTTTTTCGACATGGTTGATGATATTTAAATTAAAGAAGTCTACCGAGCCGTCTTCATTAAGAGTAGGCCTTACATGAAGATCGGTATTGAAAAAATACTCGATCGAAGCATTCTTACCCTGTATGGGAGGCTGTCCGTTAGCCAGTATTATCTCCTGGTTATACATCCTGCTCATAAGGTAGAAATCGATCGCGCATTCATCGATACCGAATTTGATACCCTTATATTTCAGATCCGATAAGATCTCGTCTTTAGTGATCTCTTTTCCTTTATCGGACGCACAAGTAAAACGCCCCCGGGCACACATCCTGTCGGCGTCTATGGTTACGAACATCTCCTCGTTCACCGGGATCAGTTCGTCGTTATTAAGTAAAACCGCAGTCTCGGATTCAAGTTCCGATACCGCTTTGTTCAGTGCAGGAAGATCATACATCAGCTTATGGAAACTCAGATAATCTATGACATCCGAAACATCCAGTGCCTCTCCCCCGTCAGTAGGCGGATACAGCTTAAGCCAGGTCTTCCCGTCCTGTCCTACGAGCTGAAAATACCCATTCACACTCTATACTCCTGCCAAAAACCCCATATACCTTCCCATCTTGTCCTTCATCCTGGTCAAAGCCTTGGTATGAAGCTGGGAAACTCTTGATTCGGATACTTCAAGGATAACGCTTATCTCCTTTAAAGTAAGGTCCTCATAATAATATAATTCAATAACTCTTCTTTCCTTCTCGGTAAGAAGGTTAAGTGAATCCCTCAATACTTCCTTAAGCTCGTTCTGTTCGTAACGCTCTTCCGGATTTGCGAAATGCGTACTGCTGGTACGACCGTTGGGAACATCGCTTCCCTGTTCCATGAATTCATTGAGTGAGACCACATTTGTTATCTTAAGCTGTGACTGCCACTCATTGTATTCATCCTGGGAAATGCCGATCTTCTCTGCTATCTCCTCGTCACTGGCATTCCTGCCCGTAAGACTCTCTATCTCTCTGATGGCAGAGTCTATCTGCTTCTGTCTCTGACGTACCGTACGCGGTATCCAGTCCATCTTTCTGATCTGATCGAGAATCTCTCCCCTGATCCTCAAAGATGCATAGGTCTCAAACTTATTCTGCTTATTTAAGTCATACTTGTCTATAGCATCGATAAGTCCGAAGACACCATAACTAACAAGATCGTCGTACTCGACATTGTAGCCCAGGTACATGCTGAGCCTTCCGGCAACGATCTTAACCAATGGCGCATATTCCAATATTAACTTTTCTCTTAAGTCAGCAGCTTTGGTCCTGTTGTAATCCAACCAGAGACGCTCTCTAGCACTCTCGTCCATATTGAAACCCCATTTTCAATACATCTTTTATGATCTTTCCACAGGAGGTCTGTTACCGAAATCCTTCGCCGTGGATGCTGCATCATTTATCTCGCTCTCGTCCTTCTCTACGACCGTTCCCTCGGGAGGAAGCTCTTCTTCCTGTTCTTCCTCTTCGGGTTCTTTCTCGTTCATCTTTTCAAAATTATAGATGAGCTTTTGAAGGACACTGCCCATTATGTAAAATACGATCAAAACGATCAAAAGTATGATCAGCGCACTCTTCATCGTATAGCCGATGATGTATGTGATTATACTGGTGATCGCTCCGGCAAGCAGCATCACAAATGCCGGTAACATTTTCAGCCTTGTGCTCATACCACCTGTCATTAAATAATCCTCAATTCCTTACCGATCGCTCTGATATGATACTCACCCGTTTCAGGGAAGAACTCTACGGTTCTGCCGTATGTATCACCCGTATCCTCTGCGACCAGTCTTATCTTTAACTCAGATAATTTCTTTTTTACAGCTTCTACATTGCGTTCACCGACTCTGAGTGTCGGTGAGTTTGTGTTCACACTGAACATCTGAGCCCCGCCGGCGATCTTAGCCACCAGCCTGGTTCTTACAGCTCCACTTGCGATTACCCTGTCAAGAAGTTCCGCTACCCCCGTATCGGCAAATTTTGCCTTGTTGGAATTCTGAGTTATACTTGTCGAATCAGGAAGCATTACATGTACCATCCCCGATACCTTGCTTACTGGATCGTATAACACACACCCTACACAGGACCCGAGTCCCATGGTGATAATGCTGTCAGAACCGGCACAGACATTCATATCAGCCATGCCAACCTTTATTACCATCAATCTTCCCTCAAATTTTATGAAATCAATCCCAATGCCTTGAGAATCTTCTCATATGATTCAATATCCGGAACCATGATAAAGAAACCGTCTATCTCTATCTCATCCGATATCTGCGACTGTATCAAAAGGATATTGTCTCCGTATATACCGAACTGTATCGCCGGCACACTTAAAATCGCCCCTGCCATATCAATAGCAAGATCGGGCACCGTCGGATATATGCACATATTCGTCATCGTAGAGAGCGCATTTAAGTACGCTCCCGTGATGATATTTGAAATCTCTTTAAAAGCGGATTGTTCCATCTCGCCAAAATCACCGCTGGCGTAACCCATCATCATCTTTGTTACCAGATGAAGGGCAACATCCTTTTTGACAAGAAAGAGGATACTTCCAGTTATATCTCCCTCGACACCAAGATAAGAGCCAACCATTTCCTGCTCTTCTCCGCCGAGGATCGCACCTACGTCTTTGAATTCCAGCAGTTTGACCTGCGGAACCTTCATATCTACTTTTGACTGAAGCAAAGATGCAAGTGCCGTCGTCGCATTTCCTGCGCCTATGTTACCGAGTTCTGCCAAAACATCGATGTACTGCGCGGTAATGTTCTCTAATGAGGTATCTGACATCTACGCTTCCTCCTTGCTGGATTTATCATAAAGCACTACATTGATATCTAAGAGTGACACCAGTGATCCGTCAACCTTTCCGACTGCATTTACGAAATGATTCTCATCCGAATTGTCGTAAGGCAGCTTCTCTATCTGGTCTTCTTCCAAAGCAACAACCTCTTTGACCGCATCAACGATAAGACCAATCTTTCCGAAGTTCTCGGTCTTTATGATTATGATCCTGGTCGTCTTTGAATACTCTATCTCTTCGAGTCCCATCTTAAGTCTAAGGTTCATGATCGGAACGATCTCACCTCTTAAGTTGATGACTCCCTTGATATAGGGCGCAACGTTTGGAACTCTCGTGATCCTCTGCATACGAACGATATTGTCGATTATGCTGATATCAACGCCGTAGAATTCCTCGCCCACTTCGATCTTTATATATTGTATAGCCTCTGAAAAAACTTTAACCTCGTTCATTAGCGTTCTCCCTTTCAAATAAGCTTAACTACTTATCATCCGTCAGATCAGAGCATTGGGATCTATGATAAGGGCAACTTCACCGTCACCAAGGATGGTAGCGCCGCTTATAACCTTGCTCTTGTTTATGTACTTGCCAAGGGACTTGATAACTATCTCCTGCTGACCGGTAAGCTCGTCTATTACCAGACCTGCCTGTACATCACCCTTCTTGACAACTACAACTATATAATCCTCTTCAGGCTTTCTTGTTGATTCGCATCCCAAAACTTCATTGAGCCTGATGATCGGTATAACGCTTCCGCGAAGATTTATAACTTCCTTCTGCTGAACGGTCCTTATCTCATCCGGTACGATACTCTCGATCGTCTGAATGTTTCCGAGAGGTATTGCATACTTCTCTCCGCCGATGACAACCATGAGTGACTGAATGATGGCAAGTGTAAGAGGAAGGCGGATGGTCCATTTGCTTCCTTCTCCGTATACAGACTTAACATCAACTTCACCGCTAAGTGACTCGATCTTTGACTTAACAACATCGAGTCCTACGCCACGTCCAGAGATATCGGATACCTGCTTTGCTGTAGAAAAGCTGGGAAGGAACAAAAGATTTATGATCTCGGGATCGCTCATACTCGCTGCCTGCTCTTCCGTTATCGTTCCTCTCTCTATAGCCTTGTTTCTTACTGCCGCAACATCGATACCGTTACCGTCATCTCTTACCTCGATGACAACGTTGTTACCGTCCTGATAAGCATCCAGCCAGATACTTCCTGCTTCCGGCTTTCCTCTTTCTTTTCTTAAGTTTACATCATCCTCGATACCGTGATCCGCAGAGTTACGAAGCAGGTGCATAAGAGGATCGCCGATCTCATCGACAACGGTACGGTCAAGCTCTGTCTCCTCACCTGACATGTACAGTTCCATCTTCTTGCCCAACTTCTTCTGAAGGTCTCTGATCATACGAGGGAATTTATTTACAACGCTCTCGATAGGAACCATTCGAACTTTCATGACAGACTCATGAAGGTTTGTGGTAACGCTCTCAAGATATTCTATCTGCTCGTTAACATTATTGGTGCTCGCTCCCTTTGTTGTAGCAGCACTTACAAGTGAATTCTTTGCGATGATAAGCTCGCTGACCAGATTCATAAGGTCATCCAGCTTCTCAATGTCTACACGAACAGTTCTGTTGACAACAGGTTTCTTCTTGTCTGCAGTCTTGTTTGCTGCAGCGGTATTTGCACCCGAATCAACAGCAGATGGCTTCTTATCTGCCACAACTGCAGGCTTGTTATCGGGTTCGATTGCCGGTTTCTCTTCCGTCTTTTCCTCCGCAGGTGCGCCGTCAAGCACTACATATCCGCCTACGGCCTTTTCTATCTCGGATACGTTTGTTGCAGCGTTCTTAAGCGCATCGATATCCGAATCACTTATAACTATAAGTGAGAATTCAAGATCGAACTTCTCATCTTCTATATCCTGAGCCGAAGGATTTGATACGATGATCTCGCCAAGCTCCTCTACAGCCTTGTAAACAAGGAATGCTCTTGCAGCCTTAAGGATACAGCTCTCCTGAACGGTAACGGTAAGCCCTATTACCTTCTTTCCTTCCTTTACGGCTTCCTTCATTACAACAAGCTGTGACTCAGCAAACTTGATATTCTTCCAGCTTGCATCCTCGTCTGAAGATCCTGCAGCTTCTGTTTCAGGTGCTGCCTTTTCAGGTTCAGCTTCCTTTGCTTCACTCTTTTCTTCCTTTGCAGCCTCGCCTTCCGAAGACTTGCCTTCAAGGAAGTCATTGAATACCTTTATGAGGTTCTCGTTGTCATTGTCACCCTCGTCGCCGGTTGCCTGAATATTTGATACATATTCATCAAGTGCGTCAAGGCACTGGAACAAAACGTCCACTATGGCCGCATTTACTTTTGCTTCACCGTTACGGACCTCAGAGAATACATTCTCCATGTTATGGGTAAGGTTCTGCATCCTCTTGTATCCCATTGTGCCGGCCATTCCCTTAAGGGTATGTGCTGCACGGAATATCTCATTGATCGTGTCCATATTGCCCGGTTCCTGCTCCAGGTCCAATATCTGAGTGTTAAGATTTTGTAAATGTTCTTTGGATTCGTCTATAAAGACGTCCAGATACTGACTAACATCCATCTGCTTTTACCCCCACGCGTAAAATAATCTCCTGTGCTATCTGGTTTAATGTGACAGATACATCGCTAACGCCTGCCTTGACACATGCTTTCGGCATTCCGTTTACCACACAGCTGTCACCGTCCTGGGTAATTACATACACAGACTGGTTGGAATTCTTCAGGTTGACCAAACCTTCTGCTCCGTCTGCTCCCATGCCCGTCATGACTACACCTAAAACCTCATCGTAAGGTGAATCCTTAAGTGATTCATACATATAGTTGGCACAGGGTCTGACTCCTTCTCTGTATGCTTCCTGAGAATAATGAATCTTCATCCTGTTCTTGTCTCTGACAAGATTGAGATGATAACCCGCTTTGGCAATGTATACACAGCCTTTCTCGATATACTCGCCTTCTTTTCCTTCAACAACCTTGATCTCACTGATCTTATTGAGCCTGTCGGCAAACGATTCCGTAAAGCCCTCGGGCATATGCTGAACGAGAACGACCGGTGCGTCCAGTGTTGCGGGCAGAAAAGGAATTACACTCTGGAGAGCTTTCGGACCGCCTGTGGAAACGGCGATCGCAACTATCTTGCTTCCAGCTACACGCTTGGTACTCTTCTTTACTATATCGACGATCTTTACGGTATTTACCTTGACCGCCGGCGCCTTAGTCTCGGGTATCTTTGAATTACAAACCGCTTCAAGTGTTCCCAGCAACTCAACTTTGAACATCTCGTCTTTACATTTGTAAGACCAGTCGGGTTTGTGAATAAAATCAAGCGCTCCGAGTTCCAGAGCATCAAGTGTGATCTTGCTGCCTTCCTGTGTAACGGTACTGGCCATAAGAATTCTGGCTTTTATGTTAAGGTTCTTTAATTCCTTTAACAGTTCAAGACCATTCATCTTAGGCATATTGACATCAAGAACAACTGCATCATACGTATTCTTCTTGAGCAGTTCCAGTGCCTCAGCCCCGTTAACGGCTTCATCTTCTACAGAAAATCTACCATCTGCATTGATTATATCACTTAACACCCTTCTCATGAGTGCAGAGTCATCAACAAGCAGTATTTTTTTCATCTGAACCCTCTCTCTTTTCTGCGATTCTTGCGTTCTTCCTCAAATATATACTGAATTATCTCTTCTCTTTCGTCACTGTCCAAATTGACAAACTGTACCCTATACTCATATTCCCCTGTTCTGTTCGGTATGTCTCTCACATCCAGTATCTTACATATGATCTCGTATTCCTTGGCTCCGCCGTGAATAAACAGACCGTATGTGCAATATATAAGACTGTCTCTTTCATATATCGCTTTGGATGTGAACCTCAAGCCCCCGCCTGAGATATCGACTATCACACCTTTCCCTGTCGGCAGTCCCGGAGGTGCCTGGTAATTCTCACCTTTTCTGAATGCGACCACCTCATCTGGAGTCAGCTCTCTCGTATCCATATCAAGAGCACAGCTGTATCTGTAAAAATCCCTTCTCTGATACTTCCTTAAGTTGGTCTGAAGCTCAACAAGAAGGATATATACATTGTTGCTCTTATATCTGTCGGTTATCCTGACGGTGCTCTCATATAATCCGTTGTCGGTATAAAAGAACACTTCATACTCTCCGTCCACGGGAAGCAAGATCAGCTTTGTCTGCTCCATCGGCATTACAAGCTCTAATGTATCCTCGTTGACAACATCATAGATCTTTGTCGAATACACCTTGTCCCTGTTTTCTTCTCCCGCAGGTCTGACACGCCTTACGGCTTTCATATCCACCCTTTGTCCCGGATTGATAAAATTCTCCAACATAACTCTTCCCTAACCCTATCTTTTTCCTGATACCAAATGTGAGAAAAATGCAGCCATTCCTCTCTTTCTGATATCCGGAGTCTCTTCCTTGTTCATAAGTTTTGCCGCTATGGTCTCATAAGCCTTTGATGACTTTGCATTCTCATTGGCCAGTGATACGGGCATCTGCTGCATGACGGCCTGACTTAGTTTCTCATCTTCAGGCACCGCGCCCAAATACTCTAGCGGAAGCTTTAAATACCTCTGAACGACAACATTTAATTTACTGAAAAGTGCGTTTCCGTCTTCAGGTCTGTCAACCTTGTTGGCGATGACCTTTATCTTTGATGTCTCCGTTGAAAACCTCGGATGTCTGTTTAATGCCTTTAATAATGAATACGAGTCCGTTATCGATGTAGGTTCCGGTGTGGTCACAAGCAAGATCTCTCCGCTGGCTACCAGAAATTCAAGTACGGCATCCGATATGCCTGCACCCGTATCGATTATGATGACATCTGCCATGACATCGAGCTGTGCAAGATTCTGGATTATATATCCAAGATATTCCTTGCTTAGGTTTGACAGTCCGACTATTCCCGAACCGCCCGAGATAAATCCGACTTCTCCCGGTCCCCAGGTTATGATATCAGTAATGCTCTTCCCCTGATAAAGAAGATCGCACAGATTATGCTTGGGCACCGTACCGAACATTATCTCTATGTTTGCAAGACCGAAATCGGCATCCAAAATGATGACGCGCTGTCCCATCCTTTTAAACCAGATGGCCAGGTTTATCGATGTGTTTGACTTGCCAACACCGCCTTTTCCGCTGGTTACCGTAATGACACGAGCCGTGGGTCTTACAACCGTATTATTCGCCTTTATTATATTTCTTAACTGTTCTGCCTGATCCAAGGCTGCTTCCTTTCTATTTTAACATATATCTGCGGATTATGTAAACTATCATTATCCTTCATTGGGACTTAAAATCTGCTTGACCGTGGTCTGCGGATCGAACTTGTCTATATCCTCCGGAACATTCTGTCCGTAGGTCACATATGAAAGGTCCGCACCCGTGTAAAGCTTAAGGTTTAGAAGGTTACCCAGTGAGGTTGTCTCGTCAAGCTTTGTGAATATGATCTTGAAGTCGGTCATTTCCTTATATGTATCCGCAATACTTGTAAGATCCTTGTATTTTGTGGTAGCACTGAGCACAAGATAGACTTCGGGCTTTGTCTTGTCATCAAGTGCATGTATCACAACGTTTGTGTTATTCTTCTGCTCCTCGTTGTGATGCGAATGTCCCGCTGTATCCACAAGGATATAATCGTAATCGATGAAATTGTCGTATGCCTCTTCTATCTCTGTCGGAGAATAGATGATAAGGCAGGGGATCTCTAAGATATTTGCATATGTACGAAGCTGTTCGGCTGCTGCGATCCTGTATGTGTCGGATGTCAAAAGTGCGACCTTCTTTTTCTCCTCAAGACAGAATCTGCTTGCTATCTTTGCGATGGTCGTTGTCTTTCCGACTCCCGTGGGTCCGACAAAGAATACTACCTTCGGTCCTCTTTCGGCCGGTGTTATAACTGAGGTCTGACCGAATTTTAATATCATCTTCTGATATATATTTGTAAGGAAATAATCGACAGGCATGTTTGGCTTGTTTGTTTTTTCCGCCTCTTCGATTATCTGATTGGCATATCTCTCATGAACCTCGTTTTCGATCATCATGTTATAGAGAAGCTTGGTAAGCTTCATCTGATCATTCTCTTCGCTGTGAGGCTCGCTTTCGGGCTCCTTTTCGCTTACCTTTGAATCCTCGCTCTCAAGACGCATCTTTATGAGCGTTTCGATGGAATCGAGTTTCTCTTCAAGAGCATTGTTCGACTTATCCTCTTCCTCATGATCCTTTATTATGACTTCTTCATGTCTCACCTGCTGCTGAACGGGTTTGGGTGCAGGTGTTGATGCGATCGTTTTGTTTGCGGCACTGTTCTTTTCGTTTATCTCTCTTTGCTTTGCTGCAAGCTGTTCAAGAGCCGTCATCGCAGGTGCCTTGGGAGGCTGTTTCTCGCCTTCCTCCTCAAGAGCAACGGTAACCTCCACCTGAGGGGATGTAAAGAACTTAAGAAGACCTTTCTTCTTAACGGTGCGGACATTCATGACCACAACATCGGGGCCCAGTTCTTTCCTAGCATTTTCAATAGCCTCTGATTCAGTTTTGCTTGAAAATTTCTTGATTATCATGCTGTTACCATCCCGACAGACTGTAATTCAACGTTTGATTCAACTTCATTGTAAGAGACGACCGCAACATCCCTGTAATAGTCTTCGATCAGCCTCTTGAAATATATCCTCACGATAGGCGAGGTTATGACTATGGGCGCCTTGCCCAGATTCTCAAGCTTTTTGGCTTCCGCCTCAACGGATTTTAATATCTCCTTGGTAAGATCGGGATCAAGGTTAAGATACGTTCCGTTCTCGGTCTGTTTGACTCCCGCCATTATCTTCTGTTCAAGGCCGGGATCCAAGGTCACAACACTTGAAGTCTCGTTTGACGGAAAGAATTTATTCGATATGGCTCTCTTTAGAGCCTGTCTTACATATTCGGTAAGGATATCGGTATCCCTGCTGGTCGTTGCATAATCTGCAAGAGTCTCAAATATAGTAAGAAGGTCTCTTATTGATATGCCTTCCTTAAGCAGGTTCTGCAAAACCTTCTGTATCTCGCCGAGTCCCAAAAGCTTAGGCGTAAGCTCGTCTACAAGTGAAGGGTTTGTATCCTTTAGGTTGTTGACAAGATTCTGTACATCCTGTCTGGTAAGCAACTCGTCGATATGCTGCCTTATTATCTCTGTAAGATGCGTTGCGATGATACTCGGCGGATCAACAACCGTGTAGCCTAATGATTCCGCACGCTCTCTTTGTGATTCCGTTATCCAGATGGCCGGCAGATGGAATGAGGGCTCAAACGTAGGAATACCCGTTATCTCCTCTTCGACATATCCGGGATTCATGGCCATGTAGTGATCAAACAGTATCTCGCCTTCGCTTATCTGTATGCCTTTTATCTTTATGATGTACTGGTTAGGATTAAGCTGGATGTTATCTCTTAATCTTATGATTGGAACAACGGTACCAAGTTCGAGTGCTATCTGTCTTCTTATCATTACGACTCGATCAAGAAGGTCACCGCCCTGGTTGACATCAGCAAGAGGTATGATACCGTATCCGAATTCGAGCTCGATCGGATCGACCTGCAAAAGAGAATTTACATTTTCAGGCTGCCTTATCTCCTCGGCAGCAGTCTCTTCCGCGCTTACTTCAGTCTCTATCTTTGAAGTCTCTATAGTTCCTTCTATCATGCGTGCGCAAAGGATGAATACCGCACCAAGACATACAAATATGATCGGATTAAGCGGTGTTACAAGACCTAAAAACGCTATAACGGCACCAACCAGATATAAAACCTTGGGTATACCGAAAAGCTGTTTTACAAGCGTATTTCCAAAATCCGCTTCCTTTGATCCCTTTGTTACAAGAATACCTGTTGAAAGAGATATAAGAAGCGAGGGTATCTGGCTTACAAGTCCGTCACCGATAGTCAGTATGGTGTACTTACTTAGCGCATCGCTTATCTCCATTCCCTGTCTGGTCACACCAAGAGCGATACCGCCGATTACGTTAACGGCAGTTATGATAAGTCCTGCGGTCGCATCTCCCTTAACATACTTAACGGCACCGTCCATGCTGCCGAAGAAGCTTGATTCCTGCTGGATCTTGTCTCGTCGCATCTTTGCTTCCGCATCACTTATGGCACCTGTGTTAAGGTCCGCATCTATAGCCATCTGTTTACCGGGCATGGCATCAAGAGTGAATCTGGCCGTAACCTCGGCAACTCTTTCGGAACCTTTGTTGATGACCATGAACTGGATGAGTATGAGAATGATGAATACGATCGTTCCTATGATCAGATCACCGCCGCCGACATATTCTCCGAATGTCCTTACAACGTTACCGGGATCCCCCGTTCGAAGGATCAGCTTTGTCGATGAAACGTTTAAGGCTATCCTGAAAATGGTCGTGAACAAAAGGATGGTCGGGAAGTAAGAGATATCCAGGACCTCCTTTATGAACATGCATGTAAACAGTATCGTAAATGCTATCGCTATATTTATCGCCAGAAGTATATCCAGCAATACTGACGGTATAGAGATTATGAACATGACAAATGCGGCAAGTACATACAAAGCTATGCCGACATCAGCCTTTGGCATCTTCATGTTCATCTCTCCTTTCTTTTATCAGATTCTTCCCTGCACATGATATACATATGCAAGTACGTCAGCTACCGCACTGTAGAGCTCGGGCGGTACCTGTTCGTCTATGTTGACATTGGCATACAGCATACGTGCCAACGGTTTGTTCTCAACTATCTCGATCTTGTTGTCTCTGGCCACTTCCTTTATCTTGAGTGCCAGATAATCCTCGCCTTTTGCGATCACAAAGGGAGCCGGTGCTATATCCTGATCGTATTTTAATGCCACCGCATAATGCGTCGGGTTTGTGATGACTACATCAGCCTGAGGAAGCGCCTGCATCATACGCCGCTGGCTGGCCTCTCTCATCTTCTGTCTGATACGGCCCTTGATCTCCGGATTACCTTCCTGGTTCTTGAACTCTTCCTTTACTTCCTGCTTGGTCATTCGCATATCTTTTGCGAACTTGTATTTCTGAAATGCGAAATCCGCAATAGCTATGATCATAAACAGAAGCGATATCCTAAGTCCCAGATTTATGACCGTCTCACCGATAAACGCGATCGCCTGAATGAGCGAAATGTCATAAAGCAGTAAAAGATTGTTCTGTCTTTCTACAAGATACGAATAAGACACATATCCTATCAGAAATATCTTTGCGATGGACTTTAAAAGTTCCACTAAGGAATTGACGGAAAATATCCTTTTAAATCCGTTTAACGGATTTAGTTTACTTAATTTTGGCTGTAGCGGTTTTGCTGTAGGCTTCCACTGTACCTGGACATAATCGCTTAAAAAAGCCACCAGGTAACCGATAATAAAGATCGGCAGAAGTATCAAAACCGTCCTTAAGGCTGCAAACCTGAATATCTGTGTGGCTGCCGTCTTCGGTCCCGTCCCCCCGACAAGATCTGTCATCTCGGGTATCCTCCCGTACACCGCATGGAACATTTCAAGGAACTGGGTCCCCATACTTGATGCCCAGAACTTGAGTACCAAAAAGAGTGCGACAAGCCCAAGTCCGCTGGCTATCTCTTTGGACTTTGCGACCTGACCTTCCTTCCTGGCATCATCCAGTTTTTTCTGGGTCGCAGGCTCGGTCTTTTCTCCGCCCTGTCCGTCATCCGCAAAGAACTGCAGATCAAGGTTAAGCGTGTATCCGATATGCTCCTTAAGTAAAATCTCTCTTATATCCATTATCCATTCTCAAAGTCAGGTCATCGCCTGAACAAAGGTAACCATCATCTTTCTGATCTCGCCAAAGATCATCTCCGAAACCATCGGAAGCATTCCGACCGTTATTAACAGGGTGCCTATACCCGTAAGAACCTTAAGCTGCATACCGACAGAAAACATATTCATCTGCGGTGCAACCTTGGTCATGATACCCAGTATCGCATTCAAAAGAAGCATTACCGCGAATACCGGAAGACATATCCTGAACCCAAGCATTATATAGTCATTCAAAAATGTTACGATACTGTCCAAGAGTCTTGTTGACTCAAACACCGCACCGTTTACCGGTATCAGTTCGAATGTCTGGCATAGTGCCGTTATAAGATATCTGTGAAGGCCCGATATCATTAACATCAGTGTTATAACATACTGATACAGTACACCCGAGATCGATTCACTCTGATTGGTGGTCGGATCAACAAGGTTTGCCATGGACATACCTGTTTCCATGTCTATGATCCTTCCCGCAAAAGCCACTATCGTTGTAGCCATGTTTGCGGCAAAACCAATGAGCAGACCTGCCATTCCCTCACGCAGCACGATTGCCGCATATCCCCATACCGTATTGTAATCAAGCGGTGTCCTGTCTATGGTTCCGAACACGAGAACCGATATAAAAAAAGACAATCCGATCTTGACTCTGTTCGGTACTCCCCTTTGTGAAAAGAGCGGAGCCACACTAATGAACATGCTGATGCGTGTCATTATCAGCAGAAAATATTCAAGATCGCTGACATTTATAGTATAATTGATCATCTTATGTAAACCGAGAAATCAGCCCACAGCCTTTCCATGTATCCAACCATGTTGTTCATCATCCAGTGTCCCAAAAGGATGAGTGTGGCAAATATCGATAAAACCTTGGGAACAAACGTCAGTGTCTGCTCCTGTATGGATGTTATGGTCTGAAAAATACTGACTATAAGTCCCACTATAAGACTCACCAGAAGAACCGGTGCCGCAGTAATGCATATGGTATACAAGGCTTCCCTTGTGATCATTGTGACATCATCAATATTCATATCAATCTCCGTCCATGCACTTTTACATTTGATCTACTTAATCTTATCAGTAGAAAGTCCTTACCACGTTACCTATAACAAGATTCCAGCCGTCCGCTAAAACAAACAATAGTATCTTGAACGGCATGCTTATGGTCGTTGGCGGCAGCATCATCATACCCATACTCATGAGGGCGGAGGCTACGACCATATCTATTACAATGAACGGCACATATATCAGAAATCCTATGATAAATGCTGTTCTTAATTCGCTTACTATAAAGCTCGGTATAAGTACTGAGCTGGGTATGGCATCCACGCCGTCCTCTTCGGTCCACTCGATCTGGGCTATGTCAAGAAACATCCTGACATCCTTCATCTGGGTCTGCGGATACATAAAATCTCTTAAGGGCTTTACTGCTCTCTGCACGGCTTCAGCCTGATCGATCTGACCTGCATCAAAAGGAATGAGAGCTTCATTTCTGATCGTATTTATCGTGGGTGTCATTATAAAGAATGTCAAAAACAGAGCAAGACCTATGATCACCTGATTGGGAGGTGCGGTCTGCGTGTTTAAAGCATTCCTGGTGAAATGCATCACTATGATTATCCTGGTAAAGCTCGTCATGAGCAGGATAAGAATGGGGGCAAGCGCAATAAGCGTAAGGGTTATGAGAATCCTTAACGCTCCGTTTATCTCACCGTTGCCGTTGTCATATGTGATGGTCACGGTGTTAGCTATATTGAGTTCTTTGAGCTCATCGGCATCGCTCTCGCCGGGCTCTCTTATATTCGTTCTATCTTCGGTAGTATCAGTCAGCTGACTGCCTATCCCCTCTTCACGTATGACCTGTTCGGCATGCACATCGATTGCGGGATATATACACAATATGCCCACCATTAACAGTAGGCATATTAGAACGATATATTTTTTTATTCTTCTATATGTTTTCATCTTTGTCTTGCACTTTTGCGGTGCTATCATTTCCGTTTTGCAAAACAGCGTCCTTAAATCTCGCAAAGACTTTCGAGAAATCTTTTTCGATCGCCTTTTCATCGACATCTTTAAGTTCATCTTCAGAAAGTTCGGCAAGCAAAGTCACCTGCTCTTTGCTTACAGCAACGGCAAGGTAATGTTCCCCGACCTTTATGATCTGAATAAACTGACTCTGCGAGAGTCTCATGGTCTCAAGAAGCTTGATGTTCGTGCCTGTCATCTGCTGCTTTTGAAATCCCGCCATCCATTTCGTGACATAAAAGGTTATAAAAAGCACCAGTACAAATATGATAAGCACAGTGATCAGCTGAACGGCCGAATCGACTCCGCCGTTTGAACTTAAAAGCATATCAGCCCACTACTTTCTTAACAGCTTCCAATACTCTGTCTGCCTGGAAAGGCTTAACTATAAAGTCCTTAGCGCCTGCCTGGATAGACTCGATAACCATAGCCTGCTGACCCATTGCAGAACACATGATAACCTTAGCACCTGAATCAGCTGCCTTAATAGCCTTAAGTGCCTCGATACCATCCATTTCCGGCATTGTGATATCCATAAGTACAAGATCAGGCTTAAGTTCGTTATACTTCTCTACGCCTTTAGCTCCGTTCTCTGCTTCCCCTGCAACATTATATCCGTTCTTTGTAAGGATATCCTTGATCATCATTCGCATAAATGCTGCATCATCACAAATAAGAATACTCTTTGCCATAGTTTACATCTCCTGTTTCTGTTATTTTATAATCTCAGTTACTCGAATACCAAAACTTTCTTCGATAACAACTACTTCACCTTTTGCTACAAATTTGCCGTTTACCAGAACGTCTATCGGTTCACCTGCAAGTCTCTCGAGTTCAATGATTGTACCCGGTGCAAACTCAAGTATATCCGATATGTTCTTTTTGGTCCTGCCAAGCTCTACCGTTACTTCGAGAGGCACATCCATGATCAGACCGATGTTCTCATTTCCCTGCAGAGCAGATACATTTGTTGAGAACTGCTCGAACTGTGCTGGCTGGTAATTCATGCTTACCGGAGGCATCTGATACATCGGAGGCATCTGATACTGCGGCATCATGTTAGGATCATAATACGGCGGAGCCATGTTCGGATAAGGTCCTGCCATATTCGGTGCTACCTGAGGCTGTGGCTGAGGCGTCGGTGCCGGTTCGGGTGCCGGTGTCGGTGCTTCCACTTTCGGCGGTTCGTAAGGTGCCGGTTCAGGTTTCTTTTCAGGTGTCTGTATACCGCCTCCTAGGAATGTTGCCACTATATTTCTTGCAAATTCCACAGGGTATAACTGGAGGATGGTACTGTCTACCAGATCACCTATCTGCATCCTGAACGCTATCTTTACAAAAGTACCTGAAAGGAAGTCGCCTGCATCTCCTCCGGGGAGACCGCCCTGCTCCATGCTGATCCTCTCTGCCTGCGGGGGCGAGATATCTATCATGCTCCCTAACATCTGTGAGAGGCTCGTTGCCGATGAGCCCATCATCTGGTTCATCGCCTCAGATATAGCAGAGAGATGTAACTCTCCTATCTCTCCGTCTGTATTTGTACCGTCACCGCCCATCATGAGGTCGGTGATGATCTTTACATCGTTTTCCTTAAGGATAAGTATGTTGGAACCATCCAGTCCCTTCGTATACCTGATCTGTATCAGTATCGCGGGATCCTGTTTCTCTGACGAAAGGTCTGCCCAGTTACTGAGCGAAACGACCGGTGTCGTGATGTTGACCTTCTGATTAACAAGGGAATAGAGAGTTGTAGCGGATGTTCCCATGCTTATATTGGCCACTTCACCGATGGCGTCTTTTTCAACATCCGACAATGCATCTCCGTCCACTGCGCTTGTAGTCTCTATAGGCTCGCTTGCGGGACTGTCGCCTGTCGGCTGATCTGCTGACATACCACTCAGCAGGGCATTTATCTCTTCCTGAGATAAGATACCATCCATGCTCTATTCCTCCTCTCTTATGACTGTCGTTACCCTGCAGGCGTATTTATCGCCGCTCTTTCCGGGTGCAGCCAAAAATTTCTTTATATTTCCGACGTATACAGGAAGCGGTTCCTCCGCTTTGGTGTCAAGCCTTATGATATCGCCGCATTGAAGTCCGGCAAAATCATTGACCGTTATGACACTTCTTCCCAGATATGCGGTGATCGGAACCTCAACTCTTCTGATGAGTGATTCAACATATCCCGAGAAGTCCTCTTCGTCGCTGTCTTTCATTCTTGAGTACCAGAACTTGGTATTCAGTTTCTCTATGACCTCTTCGATCGTAAAGAATGGAAGACATATATTCATGATACCGTCAACATCTCCTATCGTAACATTGAGTGTGACAATTGCTATCATATCATTCGGTGCTATTATCTGTGCAAACTGAGGATTTGTCTCGATCCTTTCAAGCATCGGATTGAGTTCGACCACGTTCTTCCACGGATCCTTCATCAGCTGCATGCACAGTACCATGATCTTTTCTATGATCACGAGCTCTATTTCAGAGAAATCTCTGTTTTTGTCAATAGGCAAACCCTTTCCGCCCAACATCCTGTCAATGATAGCAAATCCAAGATTTGGTGATAATTCTATCATCATGGAACCTTTAAGCGGTGCAAAATCCACGATACCCAAAATTACCGGATTGGATAATGCGTTCGAGAACTCTGAGAATACTACTGTCTCGGAACTCGCGGTCGTGACCGATACGTTCTTTCGAAGGTAGAGCGGAAGGTTTGTTGATAACAGTCTTCCGTAATGCTCATATATGATCTCGAGTGTTCTCAAGTGTTCTTTCGAAAACTTCGAAGGACGGGCAAAGTCATAATTGCGAACCTGCACTTCGTCCTTGGACTTAATATCTTCCGCATCAAGCTCTCCACTGCTCAACGCATTTAACAGGCTGTCTATCTCGCTTTGAGATAATACCTCTCCCAAGCAGGCTCACCTCCCGTCATCTCATATTTTCAGCTTTTCATTTAATCAGACATCAGCTGAACATAATGTCTCTGAATACGATATTGTATATGAACTTGGAACCGTACATCTGCTGCAGGGTCTCAAGTATCTCTTCTCTTAATCCGTCCGTATTGCTCTCGGCCTCTTCTATGGTATGACTTCCGACTACCTGGAATATCTTGTCCTTTATCATATCCACGTTGTCGCCAAGAGTCTCGTTATACTTCTCATAATCGGGATCTTTGGTGTTGAGCGACAGTGAAACGCTCACAACACAGTAATGAGACTTGCCGTCAGCTCCCTTTGCAAGACCGATGGTCAGCTGATCGGGTATCTGATATACTTTGATATCCTCCATTGCCACTTCCGAGGTTTCCTCGACTCCCTCCTGCGTCGGATCGGCTATCTCAAGAGAAAGTGCCGTAGAGATACCGTCGATGAGTCTGGCTGTCTTCTTGTTGGTCCCCATCATCGTGAACATCATCACCGAAGTGAGAGCCACATTGACAATGAGCAATGCCAGTATCAAAATTGATAACATGTTCTTCTTCATACCGTCAATTCCTTCTTATCACTTATCTTACAAGGCTGTTCAGACTGTTGTATACCTTGATCTCGATCCTTCTGTTCTTGCTCCTGCCTTCAGGTGTCGAATTATCGGCAATCGGAGCATATTCACCTCTTCCGCTGTGCTTTATGGCTGCGGGATCGATGCTCGTATTCTGAGTAAGATAATTAAACAGGCTTAAAGCTCTGTAACTGCTCAGAACATCGTTGTTCTCATACTTTCCTCCGCTCATCGGAACATTGTCCGTATGACCTTCGATCTCGATACCGTAAAGACCGTATCTTTCAAGTATGACTCCGATCTGAGCTATCGTAGGCATAGCCTCCTGCTTTAACTCGGCCTTTCCCGAATCAAACAGGACACTTCCTTTGAGCGTCATGAGGACATACTGAGATGTGAATGTAACATCCACTTCCCTGTCCTTGCCGACTTCAGCCAAAGCTTCCCCTATCTTTTCAGCCATCTCTTCAGACTCTTTTAATCCCTCTTCCTCCATCTTCTCTGCAAGAGACTGTTCTTCATCAGTATCTTCCATCAGCTCATTGCTGGAATCGGTATTGTCTGCGGCTGCACCTACATTCGATATATAATTGTCAAGCTGATTAAGCTGGCTCATGCCGTTGCTTATCAGCAACCCGTCATCAAAAGAACTTCCGCCCGCCGAAAAGATCGAGAAGGTGTTCGAAAATGATGCCGCCAATGCTTCAAATTTCTCAGCATCCATGTTTGACATTGAAAACAGGAGAACGAAGAAGCAAAGCAGCAGGTTCATCAGATCCGCGAAAGTACTTTGCCAGGCGGGGGCACCGGCCGGCGGCGGATCTTCTTTGCGCTTAGCCATTTGCTTCACCTCCCTCGGCGTCCATAGCCGCTTTGTCACCCGGCTCGAGGAATGACTTTAACTTCTCCTCGATTACACGCGGGTTTTCGCCCGCCTGTATGGATAACAGACCTTCTATGACTATCTGCTTGCCCATCATTTCCATCTCATTTTGAACCTTGAGCTTTGCACTCGTGGGAGTGCATATCCAGTTGGCAAGCAAAGAACCGTACAATGTAGTTATAAGAGCGACAGCCATGGCAGGTCCGATGGCACTGGGATCGTCCATAGCCTGAAGCATGTTAACAAGTCCGACCAGGGTACCGATCATACCCCACGCAGGACCCATGGCTCCAAGGTCACTCCAGAAATTTATCTTCTTTTTATGACGTTCGTCAACCGAGATCATCTCGGTCTCCATGATACCTCTTACGAGTTCAGGATCCGTACCGTCAACTATAAGCAATATGCCCTTTTTCAAAAATGCATCATCCAGATCTCCCGCAGCTTCTTCCAGAGAAAGCAGTCCTTCCTTTCTGGCGACGTTTGAAAGATCGATGATCTTTTTTATAACCTCGGGCGTATTTGCTGACTGAGCTTTGAAAATCAAGGTGATTGCCTTGATACCGGCAACAAAATCAGGCATAGTATTGCTCGCCATTACACTACAAAAAGCCCCGCCAAAGGTTATCAGGGCTGAATTGAGGTCCAGGAAGTTTTTGATAACTCCAAATCCGTTTCCGGCAACAATACCGAAAATGACCAAGGCCAAACATACTACTATTCCGATTAACGATGCTAAATCCACGATGTCACACCTTTCCCGGGAAACTATTACATTCTGTCAAATATCGGCAGATTTGCATAAAGTTCCTTTCTATACGATTTTACTAAATTATCTATCTCTTGTCTACTTTCTTTTGTAATTATTTTTCTACCCGTGGTCAGGGTCACCACTGTATCAGGCGTTGATTCCACAGTCTCTATCAGTTCCTGATTTATAAGGGTTTTTGTTCCGTCCAATTTGGTAACTTCGATCACTGTTTTTCCCCATTTCTTTAAACGCAGTGATGCATTCGCTGTAGGCGAATGCACCAACTGTCAATATATATAAAAGCACAATATCAAAACGTCAGACTGATTATCTCTTCAGATTTACTAGTTCTTCGAGAAGTGTGTCTGAAACTGTTATGATCCTTGAGTTTGCCTGGAATCCACGCTGAGTTGTGATCATATCCGTGAATTCTGCAGACAGGTCAACGTTACTCATTTCGAGTACGCCGGTTGTCATGTATCCGCCGCCGGTCTTTACTTCTGTACCGATTCCGTCGAAATCGCCAGAGTTCTGGGTTGCCTTGTAAAGGTTGTCGCCTTCCTTTTCAAGACCTGAAGCATTAGCGAACTCAGCAACCGCGATCTGACCGAGAAGCTTGCTCATACCGTTATCGTAAGAAGCATAGATACGACCGTCATCCTGGATCGAAACTCCGCTCATCTCACCCATCTTTCTACCGCATCCAACCTTCTTAACGTCACCGCTGGCTGCAGCTATGGTAGATGTACCTGCGTTGTTGTACATTGTTGTCGTAGAGAAATCTATCTCGATATCGTCAAATCTTCCTGCGGGAGCAAGTCCTGACAGAGCAAGTGTAACACCCGTTCCGCCTGCGATGCTCTTGAATGCACCTGTTGTTGCATTGTACTCAAGAAGCGAGCTTCCCGAAGGAGTAACCTTGTCGGATGTAAGGCTTGTTATATCGTATATAGCCTGAAGATTTGTGGTTGCACCGTCAACCGTTATACTCTCATCCTTAAGGATCTGTTCAAGAGTATAATCTGTTTTGGTAACGGGATCGGTTGTCGAATCCGTTGTTACCGAAAACTTCATGGTCTGAAGTTCTGTAGCATCAGAGTAGTTGTAAGCTTCTGCCAGAAGATCCCAGTCAACATTCGTTCCGTCAAATGCGATGATCGTAGGGTCGTCTTTATTGACGATCTGTCCCGTGCTGTCAACTTCCCATTTGTCGGAAAGATTCAAAGCTGTGCTCTTTTCAACTTCAACACCGCCGCCAAGCTTAAGATCGCCTATAGGGTATTCGGAGTTGTTCTGATCCTTGATGGAATCAAGCTGTACCGTGTAAACGCCTTCTGTATCGGTAGCCTTTACATTAAGCTTTGCAGTATAGCTGTAACCCAGTTTATCGTAGAATAAAAGGTTCATTGTCTTTCCCGATGAAGAAAGAACATTTGAATCGTTCTTATCAAGAATACCGGAAACTGTAGCTTTTGTTGTTGCTTCCGGAGGATATGTCATGTTCTCGGGGCTCATGATAACAAGGGGAGATACGGTATCTCTCTTGATATCCTGTGTCTCGGGATCGACCTGCCAGCCCATTACATTGTATCCGTTTGATGTCATGGCAAGATTTCCTACACCGTCAACATAGAACGAACCGTCTCTTGTAAAGAGTCTCTGTCCGTTATCACCGCTACCTACTATGAAGAACGCATCTCCTGTTATTCTTATATCGAAAGGATTGTTTGTTGTCTGTGAAGCACCCTGTGAATTGATCGCCGTATTGATAGCTCCGGTCTTAACACCTAAACCTATCTGACGAGCATTGATACCTGCGGTTCCCGTTACGGAATTGGCACCGCTGGCTGCCTGTGAGGTCTGATACATAAGCTCAGAAAATGTTACAGACTGTGACTTATAGGCTACTGTATTGACATTGGCAATGTTGTTACCTATAACGTCCATCTTAGTCTGGTGTGTCTTCAGTCCGGCAACGCCGGAGTACATAGATCTCATCATAATATTTGCCCTCCAATTGATCTGAGCGGCATCATCATCTGTTAACTCCTTCTGTCATTCGGGAGTTAGTAGCCTCCTTGTGAGGTCCGGCCTATACGATGACTGCCCCGTCTATATTTGTAAATACCTGTTCGTCGCTGACACTCGAATCGATCGCGGTCACCACAGTGCTGTTTGGTACATTCACTATGAATGCCAGCTGATCCATTATCATCAGCGAATCCTTGATTCCTTTCATCTCAGCCCTTGCAAGCCCGTCATTTAATCTGTCTATCTGTTTATCGTCCAGAACGATATCTCTTACAGCCAGTCTGTCCGATGCATGCTTGGAAAACTTTACGCTTCCCTGCGCTGCTTTAGATTCTGTTTTCTTCAGGATCTCTTCAAATGTTCCTCCCTGTGATGTCTTAACGGGAGCTTTTGTCTGTTCCTTAAAGAACTGATCCTGAATCTGTCTGGTGGAAAGGAATCTGTCATTTGTGATATTCATACGCTTTCCTCCATTTTTTATTCAGTTGTCATTAAGCCATCTCTATCTCTTCTTCGCCTTCATCTTTTGCTTCAGCTGTCGTGTTTTCTTCAGCTGCGGCTGTCTGTCTTACATACCAGTCAGCATATTTCTGATAAGTTTCGTTCGACTCATCCGAAATAAATGATTTCTGATAAGCCGTCATGTTGTTGTATGCATTCATAACACTTGCAACAACGCTCATGCTGTCCTTTGTAAGTGCTGCATATGAAGGAAGTTTTCCAAGTTCCGAAGAGAATGTCTCTGCCAGTTTCGTTGCCAGTGTATAATCCGAATCCGCTACTGTTACAAGATCATCGTAATTGTAAAGTGTTCCGTCTATCGAAAGGTATGTCTTGCTTCCCGAGAATGAAACATAATCAACCGTGCCTTCAGCCATCTTGCTGTTTCCGGTAGAATCCGTTTCCTCGATGTATACATACTGACCTATGAGCGATGAAGCGTTCTGCTTTCCAAGTGAAGCGCTCATGTTCTGCATCTCTTCAAGTTCTGAGAATGTAGCCAGCTGTGAAACATACTCGGTATTGTCTGTAGGCTCCAAGGGATCCTGATATTTCATCTGAGTTACAAGGAGTTTCAAGAAAGCATCCTTGTCAAGGCTTCCTCCCGCCTGCTTCTGTGAAGCTTCAACAGCCTTGTTGACAGATGAAGCAGCGGTAGAATTGTTGGTTATCTGTCCGTTTACAACATTTGCTATTGAACTCATATAATCCTCCTGTGCGGTAAAGTCGATCACGCCATGTAATCAACCGAGTTACCGTTTGCCATCATCATCTCTCTCGCGATCCTTATCTCGTCGTCGCCATCAATATCTATATCGTCAGAATCGTCGATTTCATTTAGATTGATGCTTCTTCTTTTTCTGCCTTCACGGGCTTCGTATTCGGAAGAGTTGTCACCTTCCTTGCTTAAGTTTTCTTCAAACGCATGAGCCGCAACGCTTACTTCAATGGCTTCAACCTTGATGCCCTGTTCGTTCATGCTCTGCTTAAGCTCTACAAGCTGTGATTCCAAAACAGCTTTTACCTGTTCATTCTGTGTAAGGAAATTAGCGGTTACCACACCGTCTCTTGCCGCTACCTGTATGCGAACATTTCCGAGACTTGCGGGATGAAGACTCATCTCCATCTCGGTAACGTCTTCACTCATGTTTAACTTTAAGCTCTCGGTAACCTGCTCGTATATCCTGTCCATGTCAGGTGTGTAGATCGTCTCGGGTTCTGCAGCCTGCTGTGCAGCTGCCGCCTTGATCCCTTCAGTTACCGTCTGTGCCCAGTTAAGCTGGTTTCCTGCCTGAGAATCATCTCCTGCATTTCCGGTATCTTTCCTGTCGATCTTTATCTGAGGCTCTTCGGTTTTTACCGCTTCGGGTGCAATCTCATTTGTAAGACTGTCTATCGGGCTTTGCTTAACCGAAGGTTCTTCAGCTATCACTGCCTTTATTTCTTCCTTAGGCATGTCAAGCTTTTCTGCAAGCTCTTCCAAGAATTCATCCGCCTGTGCACTGATCTCTTTCATGTTTGCAAACAGATCTTCGTCTGTAGCTATCGCAAGAGTATCTTCGGCACCTGTAAGTTCTGCAACAACCTGCGGAATATTTGCACTGTCAAGAAGTGCGCTTTCATCAAGTCCTAAGTTTTCAAGTCCCTCCGCAACTGCTTCAGGCTCGATATCAAGTACCTGAGCGACTGCCTGTACCATCTGAGAGGCTGCATCGATCACAGCTTCATCGAGATCGGCGTCTTTTTCTTTGATATTTTCATCATCATTCGATGCTTTTTTAACGTCCCTGTTATCAGCTTTGGATACATCATCCCTGTTCTTTGAAACATCAGATTTTTTGACTTCTGTCTTATCGTCTGTTTTTACGGTATCCGCTTTCTTGGATGTGTCCGATGAAGCATCTGTCTGCTTGTTGCTGTTTTTCAATACATCCGAGAAATTCTGAGATGCATCTGTTTTAACGTTAGCCTGTACAACATTTGTCAGTTCGCTTATCGGGCTTATCTTTGATATTGATCCCGTCGTCATATATCGACCTCCTTTCTATCATCTATGCTGCGCATAAAAGCGCAATCTTCTAGACAATATATATTTCGGTCATACCCGCTTAAAAAATTAGATTTTGTTTTCCTTATCACTCCGGATCCATGATCTTTGTGAGTTTGGCTGCAACTTCCTGGTCCATAACGCCAAGGATCTTGCCTCTCGCATCAGGTTCCATCTGCCAGAGTATCCTTGCAACAAGTTCAAGGTTGTCCGTCATCTGTTCAAATATCTCAGCAGCCTGTTTGGGTTTCATCTCGGAATATGCCTGAGCATAGTTCTTTACTAGCTCATCCTCTTCCTTCTGGATTATCACCTGTTTGTACAGAGCTTCTGCCGTTGCAGGATCCATGGTCTCGTAGTATTTCTGGTATTCCTCTGCTCCGGGACCTTTTTGCGCATAAACGACTTCGTTATAAAACTCTGTCTTTATCTTTTCAAATTCAACCTGCTTATCCTCAAAGGTCTTTAACCTGTTTATCTCCTCGGCCTGTACGGATATCTGCTCATCCTTCCTTGTATTATCCTCGCTAAGCCTGCTGACCTGAGCTTTAAGATCGTCTATCTCGCGGACCGCATCTCGAAGCGAAGAGTATCCTGATACATCAACGTACTCTCCCTCTTCTTCCATAGCACTGTCGGGAAGGATCTTGTTCACTACCGGCACATTTTTTAAAACAGGTGCCAGAACCCCCGAACCGAAGCCTCCGACATCAAGTTTTACAAGAGCGCACAAAATAGCAACCCATACCAGGATTATGATGACCGTGGTGATAAACACCGGTATACCGCTGCCCTCATCATCCATGATACGAGCTTCTTCATCAGCCAGCTCCTTGGCTCTCTTTTTTGCCTCTTTCTTACGGGCCTTTTGATCTTTCTTATCTTTTTTCTGTTGTTCCTTGAACTGCTTCTGGCTCTCTTTGAGCTTCGCAACTTCAGGATCCATAGGTTCTTTAGCCATTTAGATACTTGCCTTTTCCTCTGTATTGTTATTGTCCGCCTTTATACGCTCTCCGTATGTGTAGCTGACAAGTTCGTCTATTTCCTTGCTCTCCGCAGCATTGACTTCATGCATAAACTCCACAAAGCTGTTTTCCTTTAACTTCTCGTGGATCTTTCTTTCCTGCATTGCATCGGTAAGCTGCATCCTTGCCTGTTCGACACCCTTGCGTGCCGCTTCGACATTTTTTTCCTGTTCCTTTATCTGACCTTTGATATTCTCTATAGCCCGGTCATTATCCCGCATATCATAAGGATTTAAAACATCTTCTCTTAACTTTCGGCCCTTCTGCTCATACTCCACTCTTCTTTCAATAAGCAGGTCTCTTTTATGCTCCTCCTCATCAAGTTTTGCCTGAGCAGCGGCAAATACAGCTCTCGCCTGATCCTCTATACGGTATTTGATATCCAGGACGTTTTGTAATTTATACTTAAACTTAGCCATAAAACGATTCTCTCTTCATTAAGAAGCATCAGTAAATATGCTCTCCATGAGTCTTAAGCTCTCCTCGTAATCGAACTTCTCATCAGTATCCTGGAGAAGAAACTCATTAACCGCATCTATCTTGTCTATGGCATAATCGATGTTCTTGTTGTTGCCTCTCTTGTAAGCTCCGATATTTATAAGATCCTCGCTGTCATTGTAGGTCGCAAGAACGTTTTTGAGCTTGCCCGCAACTTTCTTATGCTCCTTATCCACTATCTGACTCATGCATCGGCTGATTGACTGCAGTACATCTATCGCAGGATAGTGATTCTTATGCGCAAGCTTTCTGTTTAGCATTATATGCCCGTCAAGGATGGATCTTGCGGTATCGGTGATGGGTTCATTGAAATCATCACCGTCAACAAGTACGGTATAAAGACCCGTAATGGAACCTTTATCATCACATCCCGCTCTTTCCAAGAGCTTTGGCATCTCTGAATAAACACTCGGCGGATATCCTCTGGATACGGGAGGTTCGCCTCCTGCCAGTCCTATCTCACGCTGAGCCATCGAAAAACGTGTAAGTGAATCCATCATAAGAAGGACATCCTTGCCCTGATCCCTGAAATACTCGGCTATGGCCGTTGCCGTCTTTGCAGCCTTGTTTCTTTCAAGAGCGGGTCTGTCGGATGTTGCCACTACGACAACGGATCTTTTCATACCTTCAGGCCCCAGATCTCTTTCTATGAATTCCCTTACCTCACGGCCACGCTCTCCGATAAGAGCAATTACATTTATATCAGCCTTTGTATTTCTGGCAAACATGCCCATAAGTGTCGATTTTCCGACACCGGAACCTGCGAATATACCGATACGCTGTCCCTTGCCTATGGTAAGAAGTCCGTCTACTGCCTTAACCCCCAGGCACAGAACTTCATTGATTATCTTTCTTGACATGGGATCCGGAGGCGGAGCTTCAACAGAATAAGCCTTTCCGTCAAGTATCCTGCTTCCGTCTGTAGGTCTTCCGAGTCCGTCAAGGGTTTTACCCAGAAGTGCATCGCTGACCATTACGGTCAACGGATTCTCGGTGTTAACAACTATATTTCCTATACCGATACCCTCAGTCGAACCGTAAGGCATCAGCTGAGTCTTTCCCTCTTTAAAGCCTACCACTTCCGTCATGATGGGCTTTGCAGTCGAATCATCCGGATAGACATAGCATACATCGCCGAGTCTCGCATCGGGTCCCATCGATTCTATGGTAAGGCCTACTACGTTTACGATCTTACCCTTACGTGCAAAAAAAGACTCTTCTGCAACCTTAATATATTTATCAAAATTTATCTTGACTGCATTCAAGTCTCTTCCTACCTTCCATCATATGCGAGAAGCATAAGCTTCTTCTTTATGGCCGTCAGCTGTGTCTCCACACCGCAATCGAATATACCGTTTGCTGTCTCTATAAGAGCATCCCCGCTCTTCATCGTCAGATCCTCGATAACATCGATCGTTACATCCTCGGCCATGGCCGCATCAGCCAGTTCCTTCTTACGCTCGTATACAAATTTATAATCTTCTTTGCTTACATGTATGATGTAATTCTTGGAGCCTTCCACCTTCTGCATGGCATTACGTAAAAGGTTCACCACGATATTCTTTTCTTCCGAAAGGTCTACCTGAAAGACCTTCTCGTATATATTTGTTATATATCTTACAAATTTGGGCTCAAGTTCAAACAAAAGCTCGGCATATTCCTCATCATGCTTATTCTTTTCTTCTTCGAACTTCCTGCGTGCTTCCTCGAGTTCAGCATATCCGGCATCTCTGCCTTCCTGATACCCCTGGGTCTTTGCAGCTTCCAGCGCTATAGCCTTGTCTCTTGCCACTTCTTCGGCTGCCTGGTTTTTCATAACAGCTATATCTGCAAGAGTCTCTTCAACAAGACGATGTCTTAAGCCTTCAACTTCCGCCCTGACCTCTTCTTCCGAAGGAACGGGTTCTTGAGCCTGTCCTGCCTTTATCACATTTGATACGGGTGCTTCGTTTCCATCAACGACTTCCTCGCTCATATCGTCAACAAGCCCTTTTACCATCTCGGCATCAAGCTCACTGAATCCGGCTTCGGAAAACTCGCCCTCCGTGCCGTCTCCGGATACCACATCCTGATCGGTCACATTCGGGACTCCGTCGGGAAATATATATTTGATCCTCTCAAGGCTCTGTTCCACGGTTATGTTGCCGTCAATAACCCTTGGAGAGGATGTCTCTTTTGTAACAAAATAGGATTTAACCAGATTCTTAGACAATGATCTCGTCTCCTCCGCCTCTTGATATTACTATCTCGGCACTGTCCTCTAACTTACGTATTATGTTAACTATCTTCTGCTGAGCTTCCTCAACATCCTTCATACGGACAGGTCCCATGAATTCCATATCTTCCTTGATCATGGTCGCAAGTCTCTTTGAAAGGTTGTTAAAGATAGCATTCTGAACCTGCTCATTTGAACCCTTGAGTGCAAGTGCAAGATCGTTGTTATCAACATCACGCAGCACTCTCTGTATCGCACGGTCGTCCAGAAGAAGGATATCCTCGAATACGAACATCTTCTTTCTGATATCGTCGGCAAGTTCGGGCTCTTCGATCTCGAGTATCTCCATGATATGTTTTTCCGTACCACGGTCTACAGAGTTTAATATCTCTACAACCTGATCCACACCGCCGATAATCGTGTAATCCTGATTTACAAGGCTTGCCAGCTTGCTCTCGAGCATCTTTTCCACTTCCTTGATAACATCCGGGCTCGTTCTGTCCATCATAGCCACACGCTTTGCGACATCAGGCTGCCTGTCTGCAGGCAATGCCGAAATAACGGCTCCGGCCTGTGCGGGCGCCAGATATGACAATATAAGTGCGATAGTCTGAGGATGCTCGTCCTGGATAAAGTTTAACAGCTGGCTCGGATCCGTCTTTCTGACAAACTCGAAAGGCTTGACCTGAAGACTCGCTGTGAGCTTTGATATAACGTTGACTGCCTGTTCCGAACCGAGAGCTTTTTCAAGCAGCTCTTTCGCATAACCGATACCGCCTTCTGCGATATACTGCTGCGCAAGACATACCTGATAGAACTCGTCGATAACCTGTTCCTTTACACTCGGAATGATACTTCTGGTGTTTGCTATCTCGAGAGTGAGCTCCTCTATCTCTTCTTCTTTCAGATGTTTAAATATGGTTGCCGACTTCTCGGGGCCGAGCGCGATCAGAAGTATCGCTGCTTTCTGTATCCCTGTTAAGCCTTCTTCTTCCTGTTTTCTGGCCATCCTAGTAAACCTATCCCCTCACCTGCATTAACAGATGATCAACCCCAGTCTTCATTGAGCCAGTTACGCAAAAGTGCTGCGGCTGCTTCGGGGTTCTCATCAACAAATTTATCTACGACCTTCCTGGTCTCAGATTTCTCTTCGACTTCGATCGAATCAACTTCAGCAGGATTTACAGGTCCTGACTGCAATAAGCTTTCCACTGAGAGTTCTTCCTCTACCTCTTCGACCTTCTCCGTCTTCATACCGCGAAGTATTACAAAGGCGAGAAGTCCGAGTATCGCGATTATGAGTATGATCTGGATTATATCGCCTACTTCTACGGAAGTTCCTTCCTTATCTATAAAGAGGGGTTCCTCGTAAGCGATTATCGTGATCGATTCTTTCGGTATTCCCGATGCGTTCGAAACAAGATCGATCATGCTCTCATCAACATCGATCCTTGTCCTTTGCTGATTCGCTAGTTTATATTCATCCCATGTCACACCGTCAAGGAGTCCCTGGGTCTTTGCATCCTCTTCCTTTAAAGCCTTGTATTTGATGGCCGCTACCGATACGGATGATGTCGCATACTTGATAAGGCCTGCCGGTATGGTGGTCTTCGTAACCTCTTCGTTTGGAAGATATTTTCTGGATTCTTCCGTTACGGTTGAACTTGAGCTCTGATTGTCCTGTATAACATATGTCGTTCCGTCTTCACCGTTTGAATCAGTTCCGGGAACTCCGGCAGTAGACCCCTGCGACTCTGAATTATATATATCTTCCGAACTTAACACGCCCTGACTCTGATCATCCGCCGGTGTATACAAATGACTTGTCTTTTCAGTTACCGAGAAATCAAGATCAAGTTTGCTTGAAACCTCTATCATGTCAAACTCGTTGGTGCCGAGTAATACCTTCTTGATATTTCCCTGAATGATGTTCTCAGCATTCTGCTTTACAGCCTGCTGGCCTGTAGCCGCACCCGTTATGGAATAATCCTCGTCGCCTGAGAATAAGAGCTGTCCCTCATTATCGATGATTGTGATGTTTGCGATAGAGCTGTTTCCCAAAGCGGTCTTAACAAATTTAGCGACGTTCTCGGCATTCTCTGCTGTAAACTCACCGTCAGGCTCTATCATTATGGCTGCGCTTGATTCTTCCTTGGTTGCTATGAGTGTACCGTTGTCCGAAGGAAGATCTAACTGAACCGTTGCGTTCTTTACATTCGCAAGACCTTCTATATGGCTCTCCATCTGCTTTTCAAGATAGAGCTTATAGCTTCTCTGCTTATCGGATTCCGTAGTAGAAAGGCCACCGCCTGTAACATTGCTAAGATCATACGAAGCCGTAGGTATGTTGTTTGCACCCAGCAAAAGATTTGCCTGTGCGACCTGGCTCTTTAAAACACTGATCTGATATCCGTCATCACTGGTCTTGTATGTGATGTTGTCACCTTCCAAGAGTTCTATGATCTGCGATGACTCCTTTGTGGATTCGCACACCACAAGAGTCTCGTAAACCGGCCTTGTGAGCAGAGTTACAAGCACAACAAGAGCGACTACCACGCCCAATACCGCGGACACGATAATCGTCTTTTGTTTCGGTTCGAATTTGTTCCACCATTCCAAGAATTTCTGTGGCAGTTGTTTCAGTCTTTCAACCATGAGTTGCCTCTATATTATATCTGCATCTGCATAAGTTCTTTGTAAGCTTCCATCAGTCTGTCTCTTACAGCAACCGTATACTGAAGTGCTGTAGAAGCCTTTTCGAGAGCTATTGTCAGATCATGGGTGTTGTCTGTAAGACCCATCGCAAATTTTAATTCTTCATTCTCTGCATCTGACAGATATGAATTTGTCTGATTTATATTATCAAGAGCTGTCTGAAAGATCGCACCAAATGCATCCTCTGAATCGTTTGTGGTCGTCTTGACACCTGCGATCGAATTCTTCGTAGCTGTCTGAATCGCCCCTGATGATATGTTATATAAAGCTGTTATATCCACCGTTCATTCTCCTTTAATATAAAGGCTGTCTTTTTATCATGATCTTACTGCTTTATCAGCCGCCCTGTCCCATGCTCAGGCCCTGCTTTGCTATGGACTTGCTCGCTTCAAATGCAGTAGCGTTTGCTTCATAGCTTCTTGACGCATCGATTAGATTTGTCATCTCGGTTATGATGTTTACATTCGGATAGATGACATATCCGTTCTCATCGGCATCAGGATGAGCCGGATCGTAAACCATGTTTCCTTCGGACTGGTCTTCAAATGTTCCGCTTGCCACAACGCCGTGACCCTTGAACCTTCTGCTCGCACGTCCGAATATCGTATCAAAGTTTTCGTAATTACCGCTCTTCTCCTCAAAAGTAACTACCTTTCTCTTGTAAGGAGTTCCGTCTTCGGTTCTTGTTGTATTGGCATTCGCCACGTTTTCGGCTATGACATCCATACGGTAGCGCTGTGCTGTCAGACCGCTTGCGTTTATATTAAAAGAATCAAACATACTCATAAGTCACACCTCTACTTCATCACTGATTTGATGTTGGAAAATTCCTGAGTCATTGCCTGGATCAGGCCCTGATACTTAAGCTGGTTTGCAGCGAGTTTTACCTGTTCCTGCTCAGGATCGACATTGTTCTCATCCATCCTGTATGAGAAATCTCCGTAGTCCGTATAGATCTTTCCGTTCAGTTTCTTAAGATCGACATTCTTAACCTTTGCATCGATCGAGGTATACTTCTGATTCTTAAGAGCCTGTGTAAGCTGACTCTCAAAATCAACATCCGTGCGCTTGTAGCCCGGAGTATCCTGATTGGCTATGTTGTTGGATATAAGTTCGTTACGAAGCCACGAAGCGTCTGCCGCTTTGTCCAAAACGTTTATGTAGCTGTATATTCCCGAATTGTACATGTAGTTCCTTTCCGCATTGAGTTATGTTAACCTCTCTGCTCATAATCCGCTTATATGCAAACATATCCTATTTAATTATATAGAATTACGCAAAAAATACAAGAGAAAAACACATTATCTTGTGGCTTTTTTACAAAAAAGTTATAGATATTGGGCATTCACGGGCTTTTTGTCAACGAAAACGCCATATATGCAACTGTCTGTAAAACATAAAAGGACTTATACAATGTATAAGTCCTTTTATATACGCGAATTCCATTTCAGATATTGTTTGCTGTTCAAAACATATATCGACAGGATCGGCTGTTTACTTTATGATTCTTTTTTCCTGAGCTTGTCTATCTCGTCAAATACAACATCATTCAATACCTTGATATATGTTCCCTTCATTCCGGAAGATCTTGATTCTATTACACCGGCTGATTCGAATTTCCTTAAAGCATTAACGATAACGCTTCTGGTTATTCCTACCCTGTCTGCGATCTTGCTTGCTACCAGTATGCCTTCCATACCGTTTAATTCATCAAATATATGAACGATTGCTTCCATCTCGGAAAAGCTTAAAGTGCTTATTGCGGATTTGACAACCGCAACCTTTCTAGACTCCTCGGCATTCTCTTCATTAACGGCACGAAGCATCTCAAGACCTACGACTGTTGATCCGTACTCGCAAAGGATGATATCGTCTATATCATACATCTGTCCGGATTTATAGATAAACAGCGTTCCGAGTCTCTCCCCTGCTATCTCGATCGGTGCGATGATAGCAGTAAACTTGCTTACATCGGTATCCTCGAATCCAAGGGTCTCAAGGTTAACATTCTCCTTTGTGGAAAGAACCGCAAGCATACGCTCATTAAGCATTCCGTCAATGAATCCGCCTACCTTGTCCTTTATAAGCTCATGAATAACTTCCACGTTCTCGGTGTTGTCTATTCCAAGGACTTTTCCCTTCTTGCTTATAACAAGAACATTGCTGTCAAGGATCTCCTGCATAACGGCACATATATCATTGAACACAACCTTGCTTGAGTTATTGTTGTGTAAAAGCTTACCTATCTTTCTGGTCTTATCCAATAATTGAACACTACTCATAGATAAATACCTCCCGAATAATCTCCATATTCCTCCAATGGCACTTCCTTGGATATAATTTTATCACAATTGACGGGATAGTTCAAATATTTTTAGACAATTTGGATAGTTTATTCTATTATTGATTTATTTATAAAAAAAGATCATCTGGTAATATGATGATCAACTAACAATTCCGGTTTATAAAGCATTAATTATGCGTTCGGTTAACCCCAAACTAATGTTCGCATATAATTATATGCAGGTGTTACCATAACGGTAGGCGGTTTCCCTCTCACGGAGGGTTGTGCCCTCCAATCTTATGAAAGGAGGGATGTCCATGATCAGTTTTTCAGAATTGATACAATTTTGTTTACTAATCGTTGCCATTATTAGTCTTGTTTACAACAATTATTAAGCGAGAAAGCCCACCGTTTTAACCGTGGGATGAGAGCGTGATCTTTCCCACTTTATATTGCGAATCGAATGTATGTTTGCTATAATATGTTTGAGGTAACAAACATATGCAGCTATCAGAAACAATAAAACTCCACATGACTAAAGAGCAAAAGGACTATATCACTCTGACTATGAACGAGTACATAAAGACCGTTAACAGTCTTGTTTCTGTTGCTCTAATGTTGAACCTATCAGCAGATATACAACTGCTGATGTATCTGCTAACCTTCCCTCTGCTTTGACAAACCAGTGCATCCGCGATGCAAAGTCCATCATCAGGAAATATGAGAAGGATTGCCGCAAGGTTTCTGCCAAAAATAAGAAACTCGAAAAACAAGGTTCTGC
>JAEEGJ010003722.1_pt1 | contig 56017 bp, 47 predicted proteins | sample 8958761 | NCBI WGS metagenome assembly JAEEGJ01 (sample SAMN16246546, study PRJNA631951) | gut metagenome | biome: gut microbiome; feature: rumen; material: RS-attached | host: Bos | place: Iran: Karaj | collected 2018-10
TACGATGTCGAGAAGGTGTGGCGGAGCTATGACATCCCGATGGCCTGCAATTTCCAGCTGGTCTTCTTCCGCAGCCGCCGGGCACCCGACGAGATCCTCGTCCAGGCGCTGCTCAACGGATTCTGCGCCACGCTGCCGCTTCCTGAAGTGGCGCCGGGCTTCTATCGCTGGAGCGATTTCAAGGCCAAATTCGGCGAACTGGCCATCTAAAGGGCGTGCGTTATGAAAAGAGTGCTGACACTCCTGCTTCTCTTGCTCGCCGGCTCGCTGTCCGCCCGGGAGGCGAAGGTGGCCATGCTCCCCGGGGAAAAATGGTGGGGCTGCGTCACGGACCTGGGTGTCCGGATGCCTTTCGATGCTTCCACGGAATTATCGTTCGACCTGGCGCGGCAGAATTTCAACAACCAGACGACGCCGCTGCTCCTTTCCGACAAGGGGCGGTACATCTGGTGTGACAAGTCTTTCGCCGCCGTCATTTCGAAGGGAGAAATCAGGATTACGCCGCACCACGGCGGCACCGTAACCTGCGAGCAGGCTGGAACGACGCTCCGGGAGGCCTTCCTGGCCGCGTCGGCCGCCCATTTCGCGCCCAGCGGAACGATTCCGCCCGAGATGTTCCTCAACAAGCCGCAGTACAACACCTGGATTGAGCTGGTCTACGACCAGAACCAGGCGGACGTGCTGAAGTATGCCCACGGCATCGTGGACAACGGGTTCCCGCCGGGCATCCTGATGATCGACGACAACTGGCAGAAGTATTATGGCAGCACGGAGTTCCGGCCGGACCGTTTCCCCGATCCAAAGGGGATGGTGGACGAGTTGCACGCCCTGGGTTTCAAGGTGATGCTGTGGATCTGCCCCTTCGTGTCGCCCGACAGCCAGGAGTATCGGATGCTGCGCCGGAAAGGCTATCTGGTGATGGATGCCCGGCGCGACCGTCCCGCCATCCTCGACTGGTGGAACGGACTCAGCGCCTGCTACGATCTGAGCAATCCGGAGGCGTATGCGTATTTCAAGAAGACGCTGACCGATCTGCAGGCGCAGTACGGGATCGACGGCTTCAAGTTCGACGCCGGCGATCCGGAGCGCTACCTGCAGGAAGATACCCGGCCTTTCGACGGAAAGTCGTTCGATACCGACCAGACGATGCTTTGGGCAAAACTGGGCCTGGAGTTCCCATACAATGAGTTCCGCGCCTGCTGGCGGATGGGCGGCGATGCCCTCGTCCAGCGCCTCGGCGACAAGTCCTATTCCTGGCAGGCCGTCGCCAGCCTCGTCCCGGATATGATCGCGGCCGGTTTACTGGGACATATCTATACCTGTCCCGATATGATCGGCGGCGGCGAATTCGGCAGCTTCCGGAACGTGGACCAGGCCAAGATGGACCAGGAACTGATTGTCCGTTCGTGCGAGATCCACGCACTGATGCCGATGATGCAGTTCTCGGTGGCGCCCTGGCGTGTCCTCGATGCGGAGCATCTGGCCATCTGCCTGAAGTACGCCCGGCTGCACGAGGAGCTCGGCCCGTATCTGGTGGAGCAGGCGAAGCTCGGCGCGCAGACCGGCGAACCCATCGTCCGGAGCATGGAATATGCGTTCCCGGGCCAGGGCTTCGAGACCTGCATCGACCAGTATATGCTGGGCGACCGCTATCTCGTCGCACCGATGATGACGCCTGGCACCACTCGGACCGTCCAACTCCCGAAGGGCCGTTGGGTGGACGAGAACGGCAAGGTATATAAGGGCGGAAAAACCTATGAACTGGAGGTTCCGCTCGACCGGGTGCCTCGTTTTACGCGGAAATAGCAGGCGCAGGCTATAGCTTCCGGCCGGCTTTCTTGAGCATGCGCTTTACCTTGCGGTTGCGCTTGGCCAGCCAGTTGTTGACCATTTCTTCTTCGGTTTCGGGGACATCCTGATCTCTCTTCCGGCGCCTTTTTTCGTGGAAGAACCGGAGATAGGCCCCGATATGGCGCTGCTTCTTCTCGTGGTAGATCGCATCGAACGGGAGCAGGACTCCGGTGTCTTCGATGTTGTCCATCAAGTGATTTACCGCCGTACCGAACATCAGCATATCGGAAGTGACGGAAAGATAGGCGGTCATATTGGGCGGGATGGTGACGCCCCGCATTTTTGCGGCGTTTTTCAGCAACAGATAATCTTCCGCGGGGTCTTCCTTGTAGATGACCAGATCCATCAGTTCAGGATCGGAATTGGGCAGGAGCGCCTGGTCGTCCCAGGGGCGGACCAGTTCTTCTTTGTCCCCGAAATGTTTCCAGAGGAAATGGTAGATCAGGTCGCGGGAAATGTGGTCGTATGAAGGATAGATGGTGATCTTGCCGAAGAAATAGAGCAGGTTGGGATGCTTCATAATGATCGCCACAAGACCGTCCCACAGATTGTCGAGGGCGAAGATGGATCTTTTGCCGTCCTTGGAGGGAACCACGAAATTGCGGCCGAGTTCTATCACGTGCGGCAGGTAATCGTCGATGAATTTCTGCGAGAAACGGAACTGATGGGAACTGGCCAGGACGGGCTGTCCGTTCTCGTCGAATGTCGCATCCGAACCGAAGAGGAAACGGTAACCGCCGATAATGGCCTCTTCGTCCGGATCCCAGACGATCAGCTGCTTGTAGGGTTTCTCCATCTTGTCGTATTCATCGAGGTCCAGTTCGTTGCCCGTAGAGCCGCCGGCATCGCGGAATACGAATTCGCGAAGGCGACCGATTTCCGTAACGACATTGGGGGAATCCTGCCAGGTTACGATGTAGAGTTCGTTGTGTCCCTTGTTGGTGTCTTCCAGTTTCTTGGACGGGGTGAGTTCCGCCTTGAGCAGTTCGACGGGAACGGGGTCGATGATCGTTTTCATAGGATGGGGAGTTTCAATCGATAGAGGATGGCCAGGGATTGGAAACGATGCCGGCCATTTCGAGCATGGTTTTGTGGGCAAGATCGCGTATGCGTGCCGTCTCTTCCTTCCGGGGTGCCTGGGGGTCCGGGATGATGGGATCGCCTACGTGGATGGTAATCAGCGGCTCTCCTTTGCCGAACCATTTGCGCCATCCGGTACGGGGCCGGAATGAAATCACCATCGGGATGACGGGGAGGGCATATTTGTAGGAAAAATTGAAGGCGCCCGTTTTGAAGGGCCTGATCGGCGAATAAAACTTCCAGCTGCAACTTTCGGGGAAAATATGGATCCATTTTTTCCGTTCGTGAAGCTCTTTCATAGCCTCGTCGAATTTGCTGAGTCCGCTGAACGTCTCGGGGATGGGGATGCCGCCCACATATTTCATCTTGAAGCCGTCTTTCCCGTTGAAAGGTTCCGCATACATCGGAATCCAGGCCATACGGTAGCGCATCGCCTGCAGCACGCAGACCATATCCCACCGGTGCACGTGATTGCATACCGTCATCACCCCTCCGGCAAAGAGTTTCCGGTTCCGGCGGATTTTCTCGCGGCCTTCGATCTTCAGGCCGAAACGGATCCGGTTCAGCGGAAAGCCGACAATCCAGACAATCAGATAGACAAGCGTGTGGAGGAACTTGAATTTCAGCGATTTGTCCAGATATGCATACGTCCCGTCAAAGTTTATTTCCTTGTATTTCCCGCGGATGGGGGCCATCCGCGTAAACGGATTATCCCCGGAGAATTCCTCTACCGGCTCGGGAACGTAGACATCTTCCCGTACCTTGAAGTTCCGGTACGCGGGGCCGAATGATGAATAGTCTTTTACCATAGGGTTTGTAGTCTCTACAAAAATAACAAGAATTCTTTATCTTTGTATGTATGAAAAAGATTCTGTCGTATGTTTTGGCGGCGGCGATGGCCCTTGCCCTTGCCGCGCCGGTGAAGGCGCAGTCGATCGGGCGCCTGCATCAGAATGAGTTTGCCCTTTCTTACGGGCAGATCAGTTTTCCCCAGACGATATATGTGCTCGGGGAGGTCCTGGGCGTTGCCTTCAGCCTGGGTAATTTCGCCCCGGAGGACACGAAGTTCTATGGCCAGTTCGGGGTTGAGTACACCCATTGGGTCGGCAGAAGCGTGGGTCTGGGCCTGCTGGCGGCGTGCGATTATATGACCTCGACCGTCAATGGCGGGGAATCGCCCGATTACAATCTGTTCGTCGTTTCGGCGCTTCCCGTTTTCAAGGCGTCGTGGTTCAATTATCCGCACGTGGGGATGTATTCCAAGATCGGGGTGGGCGTGTCCGATTTTATCGGGCTGGACAGCGAGCATCAGCACCAGCTCGTCTTCGCTTTCCAGTTGTCTCCGGTCTGCGTCGATTTCGGCGGGGAACATTTCCGGGGATTCGTGGAAATCGGCTATGGCGCGCAGGGACCCTGCGGCGGCGTCAAATATGTCTTTTAAATGGCTTTGCGGATGCGGGACAGGGCTTCTTCCACGATGCTCCGGGGACAGCCGACATTGAGCCGTACGAAGCCTTCTCCGCCCGGGCCGTAACCGGCACCGTTGTTGACCACGACGCCGGCCTTTTCATTGAACAGGTCGATCAATGCGTCTTGCGGGAGGTTCAGCGCGCGGCAGTCCAGCCAGACCAGGAAAGAGGCTTCGGGGCGGATAGCCCGGATGCCGTCCGATCCGTCCAGTGCGCTGACAACGGTCTCGATATTTTCCTCTATATAATGCTTCACTGCCTCGAGCCAGTCGGGCTCGTGGGTATAGGCTGCGATGGTCGCTTCGATCGTGAAGATCGACGCCTCGCGATTCTTGCAGTTTTCCAATGTGGCGTGGAACCGTTCCCGCTTTTCCGGGTCGGGGATGATGCAATAGGCCGTTCCGGTTATTCCGGGGATGTTGAAGGCCTTGGTGGGGGAGCCGAAGCCGATGCCGATGCGTGCCGCGGTTTCGCTGACGCTGCAGAACGGGATATGATGCCGGCCATACAGCGTGAGGTCGCCGTGGATTTCGTCGGAAAGGACGATGACACCGTGCCTGTCGCAAATCTCCGCCAGACGGGCAAGCGTTTCCTGCGGCCAGACGATGCCGACCGGGTTGTGCGGGTTGCAGAGCACCAGGATCTTCGTCCTGGCGTCGAACAGGCGTTCCAGCCCCTCGAAATCCATCTCGTAACGGCCGTCGCGGAATATCAGGGGATTGTCTGCCACGACACGCCCCAGGCGCTCGGCGTACGACTTGAAGGGGTCGTAGACGGGAGGCTGGACGATTACCTTGTCGCCCGGTTCCGAGAAGGTGAGGTAGGCCTGGCAGATCGAGGCGATGACCCCCGGGCAGTATTCCACCCATTCCGTAGGCACGTCGAATCCATGCCGGGTCTTTTCCCACCCGGCTATGGCTTCGAAGAATTCATCAGGTCCGTAGGTATAGCCCAGCACGTCACGGTCGAGCCGACGGCGCATGGCCTCGCTGACATATGGCGCGGTGCGGAAATCCATATCGGCGATCCACATCGCCAGTTTTCCGTCCACGGCCCGGCGCTGCTTGATGCTCCAGGTTCCGGAGCGGTCGATCAGTTCGTCGAAGTTCCAGGCAGCAGCCGCCGGCTTCTTCGGCGTGCACCCTTCCAGGGCGGAGCCGAGCACACCGACAGGGAGCACGGCGGTCAGTCCGGCCGCCGCCGCTCCTTTAAGAAAAGATCTGCGTTTCAGGGTAACTAGGCTTTTTTCTCCTTAAAATCGTCGATCTTGGCTTTGGCCTTGTCGCCGAGATCCCTTGCTTTTTCCGCGGCCTTTTCGCCCAGGTCCTTGGCTTTTACGCCCAGATCCTTGGCTTTTACGGAAGCCTTGGCATAGAGTTCCTTTGCGTCTTCTTTTGCTTCAGCATAGGCTTTTTCCAGTTTTTCCTTGGCCTGGTCGGCCTTGTACTGGATTTTTTCAGAGAGGGTTACTTTCCCGTCGCCGTTGAGGTCCATAGGGTTCTTGGGGGTTTCTTCACTCATTGCAGTAGTACTTTGATGTTTTGACAAATTTAGTCTTTTTTGGCGGATTTATACGGGAAAATTCTGTTTATTTTGTATATTTAACATTCAAAACCGTGCAAAATGACAGATCCGAATACCCGTGAGCGCATCCTCGCGCTGATCCATAAAGAAGTTGTGCCCGCCATCGGCTGTACCGAACCTATGGCCGTAGCGCTCTGTACGGCCCGCGCCGTGGAGCAACTGGGCTGCCGGCCCGAGAAGATCGAGGCGCTGCTGAGCGCCAATATCCTGAAAAACGCGATGGGCGTAGGCATTCCCGGAACGGGGATGACCGGTCTTCCGATCGCCATCGCGCTGGGCGCGCTCATCGGCAGGAGCGAGTACAGTCTCGAGGTGCTGCGCGACCTTTCTCCCGAGTCGCTGGAGGAGGGGAAACGTTTCATCGGGGAAGGCCGCATCGATATCGACTTGAAAAAAGGGCTTTCCGAGAAACTGTATATCGAGATCGTCGTCTCGGCCGGGGACCGGCAGGCGACGGCCGTCATCGCCAAGGGGCACACGAACTTCATTTTCGTGGAGAACGGTCGGATGGATGATGCGACGCTGAAGCGGCTCCTTCCCGCCGATACCGACCGGGAGGAGGATGACGGGGACATAGCGCTCAATTTCAAACTGGTCTATGATTTCGCCACCAGTGCGCCGCTCGACGATATCCGTTTCATTCTGGAAACGCGCGATTACAATATGCGTGCGGCCCGGGAGGCCATCAAAGGCAACTACGGACACAATCTGGGCAAGACCATCGACCGGCCGCTTTCAAAAGGAATCCTGGGCAACAGCATCTATTCGCATATGATCTCCCGTACGGCGGCGGCCTGCGACGCCCGGATGGGCGGGGCGATGATTCCGGTGATGAGCAACTCGGGCAGCGGCAACCAGGGTATCTGCGCCACCAACCCGGTCTGCGTGTTTGCTGAAGAAAATGAGAATACGGAAGAGGAACTGATCCGTGCCCTGACACTAAGCCACCTGACTGCCATCTATATCAAACAGTCGCTGGGCCGTCTTTCGGCGCTCTGCGGGTGCGTGGTGGCCAGCACGGGCAGCAGCGTGGGCGTCACCTACCTGATGGGCGGCGACTATACGCATTGCTGCGCGGCCGTGAAGAATATGGTGGCCAACCTGACCGGCATGATCTGCGACGGGGCGAAACCTTCCTGTGCGCTGAAACTTACGTCGGGCGTCTCGACCGCCATCCTCTCCGCCCTTCTTGCGATGGAAGGGAAGTGTGTCACTTCGCAGGAGGGCATCGTCGACGACGACATCGACCGTTCAATCCACAACCTGACGGCCATCGGGGCCGATGCGATGTGCATCACCGATGAGATGGTGCTCAGGATTATGACTTCAAAGGGATGTTGATATGATGAGACGTTTGCGTTTCCTTCTGCTCCTGGTGCTGCCGGCCCTCGCGCTGTCGGCCGCCTGCGGCAGGACGGATACGCTCGACCGGCCGACGCGGCAGCTGCTCAACGAACTGGACGGCTATGTTTCGGCCCGGAATGTCTATGTGGCCCGCAAACTCGACCGGATGGACGGCCTGCGCAAACTGGCGCAGGGCGCTTCCGATCCGCTGCTCCGCTATGAAACGGAGATGAACATCGCTTCCGAGTTCTTCTCGTTCAGTTTCGATTCTACCCAGCATTACCTCAAGCATTGCCAGTTCCTGGCGGAAGAACGCCTCCACGACCTCGACCGCTACAACCGGGCCTCAATCCAGCTGGGACATCTGTATGCCAAGGCCGGCAGTTATATGGAAGCATACAATCTGCTGTATGAACAGATTGACACGGCTTCGCTTTCGCCTGCGCTGAAGACGGAATATCTGCTGGCCCTCTACGATTTCAGCATGGACCTGGCCGGCAATTCCGGAATGGTGGAACGGCTGAACATTGCGGATGCGGCGTCTTTCCGGCCGGCTTTGTACAGTGTGCTTCCGGAGAATTCGAGCGCCTGGCGCAACGTCCTGCGCGACGACCTGTTCGCGCAGGAACGGTATGCCCAGGCCGACAGTGTCGCCCGCCTCCTGCTTGCGGGGACACGTCCCGATGAGCACGATTATGCGATCCAGACTTTTCATCTTTCGAACATCGCCGAGCGGCTCGGACGTCCTGCCGAGCGGATGTCCTGGCTGGTCCGTTCCGCGGAAAGCGACATCATCGGCGCCGTCAAGGATTATGCTTCCCTGACGATGGTCGCCCAGAACATTCTCGAGGAGGATGTGGACCGTTCGTTCCGCTATCTTCGGATTGCGCAGGAAGACGCCTTGTTCTACAATGCCAAACTGCGTCCCTGGCAGATTTCCCGCTCCCTGATCCAGGTGCAGGACGCCTATTCGGCCCGGCAGGCGGAGATGAAACGTTTTGCCGATTGGGCGTCCGTTCTGCTTGCCATCCTGGTCGTCGCCCTGTCGGTCGTGATGTGGTTTTTCGTGGCCCGCTCCCGTAAGCTTTCGCTGCTGCAGAAGCGACTGGAAGACAGCAATACCAAACTGATGGCTGCCAATGAGGCGCTGAACGGCTTCAACCGGCGGATTTCAAGGGCCGACCAGGTGAAAGAGAGTTTTATCGTCTCTTTCCTGGAGAGTTTCTCCAACCAGATCCATCTGTTCCGCGCCGAAGACAACCGGCTGCGCAATCTGGTCAAGCGGGGACGGACCGATCAGCTGCTCAAGGATGCCGGTCTTTCCGAACGGGCGGAAAAGGCACGCGAAGAATTCTATCAGACGTTCGACACCACATTCCTGGCGATGTATCCCGCTTTCGTGGAGCAGTTCAACCAACTGCTGCGGGAAGAAGCGCGGGTCACGCCGCCCAAGGGCCGCCTGAACACGGAACTCCGGATCTTTGCGCTCATCCGTCTGGGGGTGGACGATTCCCGGCGCATCGCCACGATGCTCGACTATTCCCCGAGCACGATCTACAACTACAAAGTTTCGGCGAAGAACAGCGCCATCGGTGACCGCGATTCGTTCGAAGAGCAGGTCAAACAGATCGGAAAGTAGTTTTCCGACTTCCCGAATCACTACTTTTTTGACCTTATTTGATTCGGTCAATACTCTCATACTCAGTTTCTTGGGTTTTCCAATCCACTACTTGTTCGTTCTCGTGCGCGGAAGGTGTTTGGAAACATTATAAATTTGTAAAGCATAAGTTTGAAAGAACTTCATTCGATCCTTTACACAATTAATAACCAAACGCCAACTAAAGACTGAAGCGTATGAAAAAAATTGCTACCCTAATCCTTGCATTAGGATTGAGCCTGGCCGCTTTCGCCCAGAGCATCACCGTTACGGGTGTTGTGCTGGATGAAGCCCGCCAGCCGATTGTCGGCGCTTTCATCGTCGAACAGGGGACGACCAACGGCACCTCGGCCGGTGTGGATGGTGATTTCACCCTCCGCGTGAATCCGGGTGCTGTCCTGGAAGTGTCCTGCATCGGCTATGTGACCCGCACCGTCACAGCTTCCCAGGCACAGCCGCTGGAAATCATCCTTGCGGAAGATGCCGAGATGCTCGACGAAACCGTGGTGGTAGGTTACGGTGTCCAGAAGAAGAGCGTCGTGACCGCCTCCATTTCCAAAGTGGACGGCGACGCCCTCAACAAGGTCCGCGCCTCCACCGTCAATGACGCCATCAAGGGCAAAGTCTCGGGTGTCCAGATCACCCAGGCTTCCGGCCAGCCCGGTTCCGGTTCCCAGATCAAGATCCGCGGTATCGGCACCGTCAACAACTCCGACCCGCTCTATATCGTGGACGGAATGCCGGTCGACGGCGGCATCGACTACCTGAACCCCAACGACATCAAATCCGTGGAAATCCTCAAGGACGCGGCTTCCGCCGCCATCTACGGTGCCCGCGCCGCCAACGGTGTCGTCCTGGTGACGACCCGCAACGGCGAAAAGGGTCAGGCCACCATCAACTACAACGGCAGCTACGGCTGGCAGAATCCCTGGCGGAAGAAGGAAGTCCTCAACGCCAAGGAATATATGGTGATCATGAACGAAGCCCGCATCAATGACGGCGGCGCTCCGCTCTATTCCGCGGCCGAAATCGCCGCAGCCGGTGTCGGCACCGACTGGCAGGACGAGACCTTTAATTATAATGCCCCGATTATGCAGCATCAGCTGTCCGTGAGCGGCGGTACGGAAAAGGCTACCTATTTCGTCTCCGTGGGCTATTTCAAGCAGGACGGTATCGTGGGCGGCAACTACGGCAAGTCCAATTATGACCGTCTTTCCCTGCGTTCCAACAACACATACATCCCGTTCGAGACGAAGGAGCGCAACTATCTCAACAAACTGACGCTGACGGCGAATATCGCTTACTCGAACATCAGCGCGACCGGCATCACCACCAACTCCGAGTTCGGTTCCGTGCTGGGTTCCGCCGTGGGCTTCAACCCCGCAATCCCCGTGTTCGCCGATGAGGCGACGGCCGCCCGCATCCTTGCGGAGCATCCGACCGCCATCGTCGCCGCCGACGGCCGCGTCTATTCGCTGCCTCCGACGGGTTATCAGGAGCTCACCAACCCGGTGGCCAACCTCGACACACCGTCGAACACACTCTATAAGACCCATAAGTTCGTGACCAACTTCGGCGCCGAACTGCAGATCCTGCCGTTCCTCAGATTCAAGACCAACTTCGGCACCGACCTGTCGTTCTGGCGTAACCGCGGTTACGGTTTCGAGCAGTACAAGAGCTCGATGAACCAGACGCTCACCAGCTGGGTGAATATGGGTATGAACGAAGGCCTCCGCTGGCAGGTCGAGAACTATTTCACCTACGACCAGGCTGTCGGCCGCCATCATTTCACGGCCGTCCTCGGCCAGTCGGCGATGAGCTATTCCTATACGTATGTGTCGGGTACCGACTACAACCTCAAGGAGACCAACCCGAACATGGCCTACATCGACTCGGCCATCGGCAGCACCGACGATGAGCGCACGAGCGGCGGTACCGGCGGCTACGACTACCAGCGTCTGGCTTCCTACTTCTTCCGTTTCGACTACAACTTCGACGAGCGCTATATGCTGGAATTCACCGTCCGTCGTGACGGTTCTTCCCGCTTCGGCCCGGGCCACAAGTGGGCTACCTTCCCGGCTGTTTCGGCCGGTTGGAACGTGACCAACGAACCTTGGTTCCGCGACGGCCGTCCCGACTGGATCAACCAGCTCAAGCTCCGCGCCAGCTGGGGTAAGAACGGTAACGAGAATATCGGTAATTTCCGTTACGCTTCGCTGATGGATACCGGCCAGGAATACTATTTCGGCATCGGTTCCCTCGCTTACGGCAATATGTACTCGGGCGCTTCTCCGGCCGCGCTGGCCAACCCGACCATCCGCTGGGAGGAATCCGAGCAGATCGACGTCGGTTTCGACGCCCGCCTGTTCAACGACCGTCTGAGCTTCGGCTACGACTTCTACAACAAGCGTACGAACGGTATGCTGATGGACAAGCCGATCCCGTCTTATGTGGGCCAGGGCGCGCCGATGTCCAACCTCGGCGACATGCGCAACTGGGGCCACGAGTTCGAACTCGGCTGGCAGCACCAGGTGGGTGACTTCCACTATTCCGTCAACGCCAACGCTTCGCTCCTCCGCAACCGCCTGATCAACCTGGGCAACGAGTCCGGCGAGGCCGTGTACCAGAGCAACGGCGCTTCCGGTATCGGCGACTACGTGAAAGGTTCCAACGGTATGGTCTGGCCGTATTTCTACGGTATGAAGACCGACGGCATCTTCCAGAACTGGGACGAAGTCAACGCCTATAAGAACAAAGACGGCGGCCTGATGCAGCCCAATGCACAGCCCGGTGACGTGAAGTTCGTGGACTACAACGGCGACGGCTATGTGAACGACGACGACCGTACGATGATCGGCAAGGGTATGCCCGACTGGACCGCCGGTCTGACGATGACGGCCGACTGGAAAGGCTTCGACGCCTCCCTGTTCTTCCAGGGCTCCTTCGGCAACGATGTCTTCGACTACTGTATGCGTGGTGACATCCCCGCCCAGAACCGTCCCGGCTGGGTGCTGGACCGCTGGATCGGCGAGGGTACCTCGAACAGGATCCCGCGTATGACCAACGCCAACCCGAACCAGAACTGGCGTTCTTCCGACCTCTGGGTGAAAGACGGCTCCTTTGTCCGCCTGAAGACCGCCCAGATCGGTTACACGCTTCCCGCCAAACTCCTGAGGTCCATCTTCATCAAGAACTTCCGCGTGTATGTGGCCGGTGAAAACCTGCTCACCTTCACCAAGTACGAGGGCTTCGACCCGGAAATGGCATCCGACGGCTATACGACCATCGGCGTGGACCGCGGCATCTATCCGCAGGCCCGCACCATCACGGTCGGTGCTTCCATCACTTTCTAATCTTAAAGGCTGATGAATATGAAACTCTATAAATTCTTTGCGATTGTCGCCATTGCCGGCCTGGTGCTCACCAGCTGCGGCGAGGAATTCCTTACGGCCCACACGACCCATCAGGGTGCGGCCGGCGCGGAAGCCACCGAGAATGCGATCCTGTCTTATCTGACGGCAACCTATCAGCCGCTTCTGATGGACTCCTACGCAAACTACAACTACAATCACATCCTGCTGTTGTCCGACCTGCGCAGCGACGACATCTATAAAGGCGGCGGCGATGCCGGCGACCAGTCGTGGATGTATCACCTGTCTCTCTTCCAGATTCCCGCATCGGAAAGCCCGACCGGTATCTGGTCCCTGTATTACACGGCTATCGCACGTGCCAACAATACGCTGATGGCCATCGACAACGCCGTCGGTTTCGACAGCGACGCAGCCAAGCGCAAACTGGCCGGCTACAAGGCTGAGGCCCACTTCCTGCGGGCCTATTACCTCCACCACCTGTGGAAACTCTACGGCAACATTCCTTTCTTCACCGAGCCGCTCGAAGATCCGTTCATGGCCCGTCAGAAGAGCGCCGATGAGATCTATCAGGACATTATGAGCGACATCGCCGCCGCCGAGACGGCCGCTGCCGAAGCCGGCGACGAGTTCCCGATGTACACCAACGGTACGATGAAGCAGGCGCGCACCAACCTGGCCGCCCTCTATATGCTGAAAGCCCGCGTCGTGATGTACCAGAAAGACCAGGCGAAGTACAGCGAGGTCGCTTCCAATATGGCATCCATCATTACCAGCGGCCGCTACGGCCTGATCGGTTTCGACGCCCTGTGGACCGGCGCCGACGAGAACGATTTCTCGCCGGAGTCCATCTTCGAGAGCAACCAGATCTCCGACGGCAAGCGTGACTGGGGCAGCGCCTGGACCGGTTGCGGTACCAACCTGCCGGCTTACATCTCGCCGAACGAACTCAATGATCCCGTGTTCTGCGGCGGCTGGGGCTTCGGTCCGGTCCGTCAGGCTACCTGGGATATGTTCGAAGACGGCGACGTGCGTCGCGAGGGTTCCATCAACAAGTTCGCCGACGGCACCTACGGCCCGCGTTTCCAGAACACCGGCCTCTTCCAGAAGAAGTATGCCGCCCGTACGGCGCTCCGTTCGCCGATCGGCACCGTGGACCTCAACTATCCGAACAACCTGATCATCTTCCGCTACGCCGAGACGCTGCTCAACTATGCCGAGCTCGTCGGAACCCTGGGCGCTTCGCCTGCCGGCGGTATCACCCCGCAGGACTGCCTCGACCAGATCCGCAGCCGTGCCGGCCTGGGCTCCATCCCCGTGACCCTCGAGAACATCAAGTCCGAACGCCGCAAGGAATTCGTCGGTGAAGGAATGCGCTTCTGGGACCTCATCCGTTGGGGTGACGCCGCCAGCGTGCTTACCGAGAATGACGCCGCTTTCCAGAGCGTCCGTACGTTCGATCCTTCCAAGGACAAGTACCTCCCGATTCCGCAGAGCGAAATGAGCCGTACCGCCGGTACGGGCGAATTCGAGCTCAAGCAGAATCCCGGCTATTAACGGTCAATCCCAAAAATGTCAATCAAGATGAAAAATATCTTCAAATTCAGCCTGATCCTTGCCATTGCGGGAGCCTTCCTCTTCTCCTGCGCCCCGCTGGACAAGGATGACTACAAGCTCGGCGACCCCGTTAGCGAGAGTGCGCTCTCCTTCACCGCTTCGCCTTCCGCTTCCACGCCGAACATCATTGTTCTGAAGAACACCTCCACGGCCGCGGGTGTGGCCCTCTGGGATCTTGGAAACGGCTCTAACGCCAAAGGCGACGAAGTCTCGGTTTCCTATCCTTTCAAGGGTGACTATACGGTCTCGATGTCCCTCTATACGCCCGGCGGCAGCGCCACCATCTCGAAGGTGATCAGCATCGCCGACGACGATTACGGCTTGCTCGACACGCCCGGTTTCAACGCCCTGACCGGCGGCGCCAATGCCGTCGACGGCAAGACCTGGGTTTTCGCGAAGTATACCAACGGCCACTTCGGCGTGGGTGACATCAACGCCGCGCCCGAGGTGAACGGTCCCGCCTGGTGGCAGTGCCCGCCGAGCGGCAAGGACGGCTGTTCCCTCTATGAGAATGAGTATACCTTCATCCAGAAGGGCACCAAACTCATCTGGAAGAACAACGGTAATATCTACACCAACGAGAACGGTATGAATCACCTCGGCATCCCCGGAACGCCCAATGCCGCCGTCGGCGACTTCGACGTGCCGTACGTGCCTGCCGACAACCTGACTTTCTCGCTCGATGAAGACAATATGACCCTGACCCTGGGCGGCAACGCATTCCTCGGTTTCTATACGGGTGTGAGCGTGTATCACATCATTCGCCTGACCGAGCACGAGATGTATCTGTGGTGCGGCAGCGAGGCCGAGCCCGGCAACGCCTGGTATTTCATCTTCGTCCCGAAAGACGAACTGAAGGAACCCGATCCGGAACCGGTCATTCCGCCGGATCCGAAACCGGAGCCGGAAGATGCCTGGTTCCGCCCGAATGCGGAAACCAACCTGCTCCGCACGGCTGTCGACTATGAGAGCTGGTTCAGCGGCGCTGACTGGAGCGGTGGCCTGGAGCCCGGTATTTCGGTGAAGAACAACATCACCATCACGGTGCCCGAGGGCATCGGCGGCGGCGAGTGGATGGGCCAGTTCAAGATCCGCACTCATATCCCCGCTGCGGCGCGTGAGCGTTTCGACTTCAGCTGCAACATTGCGGCGACGAACCCCGGCACCGCCACGGTGAAGATGACGGCTGCCGACGACCCGGGTGACGACGAGTTCTTCTACGAAGGCAATGTCGGCGTGAACGGCTCCACGCTGTTCGAATCGGCCGACCATATGCTCAACAAGGATACCGAGAGCATCCTGCTGGTCTTCGACTTCGGCCGCTTCCCGGCCGGTACGGTGATCACGCTCTCCGACCTCTGCCTCCAGAAGCACATCCCGCTGAGCGACAAACCCGAGGTGGTGAACCTCTGGCCTGCTGCCAATTTGACCACTACGTACTGGTTCAGCGGTCCGGCATGGGACGGTCTCCTGACTCCGGAGTTCACGATGCTCGAAGGCAACGGTTTCGAACTGACCGTGCCTGAGGTCGGCGGTTCGGAGTGGATGGGCCAGTTCGCCCTCCATACGGATATCCAGCTGCTTGCTTCGCACGAATACGAGCTTTCCTGCAATGTCACGGCCACGAACGGTTCGCAGTTCACGATGAAACTGACGAACGATCCCGAGGACGATGCCAAGGTCTGCTTCTACGACAATGCCCTCAATATGAAAGAGGGTACGGTGAAGATCCGCAAGGCCGGCTTCAAACCCGCATCCGCGGATGTCGAGGCTGCGATGCTGATCTTCGACTTCGGACGTACGCCGGCCGGCACCAAGATCACGGTGACCGATATCGTGCTTCAGGAGTACATTCAGTAATGGACAGGATGCTGTACATACTGTCGGTATTGTTTTTACTGGTTTCCTGCAATCCGGTTCCGACACCTGTGCCGGAACCGGATCCGGAACCGGTGATCAATTTTTCGGCCGCCGAACTGGTCGCCGCTCCGGAAGGAGGAGAAGCGTCGCTCAAGGTGACGGCTTCCGCGACCTGGAGCGTGGAAACGGACGGCCAGGGCTGGTATTCCCTGGTATCCGCACCGCAGGTCTATTCGGGTGAGAGTATCCTGAAAGTCTCCGCGGAACCCAACTATACGACGGCGGCCCGTTCCGCTGTGCTCCGTTTCAAGTGCGGGGAAAAATCGGCCACACTGAAACTGTCGCAGGCATTCTTCGTTCCGGAACTGAGCTTCGGACAGTCCGAGGTGACGGGTGAGGGTGCCGGCGGCGCCGTCGTCGTCACGACGACGGCCAACGCTTCCTGGACGCTGGATGAAAACGATCTGGATTACTGGTTTACGGTTTCACCCAAGACCATTTCCCGTGGCGAAGGGGAACTGAAGGTGACCTTCAACCGGAGTTATGTGGAGCAGAAACGCTCGAAAAAGATCCATTTCCGCAGCGGTGAACACGAAAAGGTGCTTACCGTCACGCAGAAGGAAGGGGAATCCGTTCCTACGGGGGCCTATGTTCCTGAGGGTTATGAACTTGTCTGGCAGGACGACTTCTCGGAAGCTTCTTCTGAACTGGTGACGAAATGGCGCTACGAGAACTGGGCGCCCGGTTTCGTGAACCACGAGCTCCAGCGCTATGTCCCGGATGACCGGCGCACTTCCTATACGCAGGACGGCGCCCTGTACATCGTGGCCCGCAAGGACGGCGGACAGGTGATCTCGGCCCGGATGAACAGCCGGGAATCCTGGCTGTACGGCTATTTCGAAGCGGCCATCTGGCTGCCGAAAGGCAAGGGCACCTGGCCCGCGTTCTGGATGATGCCCGACGACCAGTCCAAAGGCTGGCCCGCCTGCGGCGAGATCGACATTATGGAGGAAGTCGGCGTGGATGCGAACATCACCTCCTCGTCTATCCACTGCGAGGCATACAATCACGTCAAGAATACGCAGAAAACGGCCAGCCGGACAACCCCGGGCGCGGAAAACGAATACCACGTCTATGCGCTTGAGTGGACGGAAGACTATATCAAGTCTTATGTCGACGGGGTCCTGCTGCTGGAATTCCGCAACGACAAAGCGGGCCGGGAAAGCACCTGGCCCTTCAACAAGAAGTTCTATCTCACTTTGAATCTCGCCTGGGGAGGCGACTGGGGCGGTTATGCCGGCGTGGACGAGAACGCGCTTCCCTGCACGATGAAGGTGGATTATGTACGCGTCTATAAAAAGTAACTTCTGACAATGAATAATATCCGAAACCTGATCCTTTCGTCGCTGCTGCTGATGCTGGTGTCCTGCTCGGGCCAGAAAGTCTCCACCGTGGGTTCCACGGCCGACATCGAGGGGCGCGTGGACCGGCTTCTCGCCAGGATGACCCTCTCCGAGAAGATCGGCCAGATGAACCAGGTATCGGCCGGCGGCGAAATTTCCAATTATGCCGACGCGCTGCGCGAAGGGAAGATCGGATCGATGCTCAACGAGGTGGATCCGGTGAAGATCAACGAATACCAGCGTATTTGCGTCGAGGAGTCGCGGCTGGGCATTCCGCTGCTGATCGGCCGCGACGTGATCCACGGATTCCATACCGTTTTCCCGATTCCGCTGGGCCTGGCGGCGACGTTCGACCCTGAACTCGTGGAAGCGGGCGCACGGATCGCCGCAGTCGAAGCGACCGGGCAGGGTATCCGCTGGACCTTCTCACCGATGCTCGACATCGCCCGGGATCCCCGTTGGGGCCGGATAGCCGAGGGCAGTGGGGAGGATACGTATCTGGATGCCCGTATGGCCGAGGCGATGGTCCGCGGCTATCAGGGAAGTTTGTCGGATCCGACATCCTTGGCCGCCTGCATCAAGCATTTCGTAGGCTACGGCGCTGCTGAGGGCGGCCGCGACTACAACAGCACCTTTCTGACGGAACGGCAGCTGCGCAACGTCTATCTTCCGCCGTTCGAGGCGGCCGTCAAGGCCGGTGCGATGACGCTGATGACCTCGTTCAACGACAACGACGGTGTGCCTTCCACGGGCAACACGTTCATCCTCAAGGATGTGCTCCGCGATGAATGGGGCTTCGACGGCCTGGTGGTGACCGACTGGAATTCCATGGGCGAGATGATCGCGCACGGGTTCGGCACCGACCGCAAAGACGTGGCCTGCAAGGCTGTGAATGCCGGCGTGGATATGGATATGATGACCTTCGGTTTCATCTCCCATCTGGAGGAACTGGTCCGCAGCGGTGCGGTGAAGGAATCCGTGATCGACCAGGCGGTCCGCAATATCCTGCGCGTGAAATTCCTGCTGGGCCTGTTCGAGCATCCCTACGTGGACGTGGAAGCCGGTACTTCCGTGCAATATGCGGCGGAGCATCTGGATGCCGCCCGCCGGAGCGCCGAGGAATCGGCCATCCTGCTGAAGAACGACGGCGTGCTTCCGCTTCAGGCCGACAGGCTCCGCACCATCCTGGTAACCGGCCCGATGGCCGATGCCCCGCACGACCAGTTGGGTACCTGGAGTTTCGACGGAGAAAAACGGCACACGGTCACGCCGCTCCGGGCGCTTCAGGAGCGTTTTCCCGGCAAGGTCGTCTATGTACCGGGCCTGACATACAGCCGTGAGAAGCGCAGCCGTTTCGACGATGTCGTGGCCGCTGCCCGCCGCGCCGACGTGGTTCTCGCCTTCCTGGGTGAGGAAGCCATCCTTTCGGGCGAGGCGCACTCTCTGGCCGACATCAATCTGATCGGATCGCAGAGCGAACTGCTGGCCACCCTGAAATCGGCCGGCAAGCCCGTGGTTGCCACGGTGATGGCCGGGCGCCCGCTGACGATCGGACGTGACCTGCCTTCCTGCGATGCGATGCTCTATTCGTTCCATCCCGGAACGATGGGCGGTCCGGCGCTGGCCAATATCCTCTTCGGCGATGTGAATCCTTCTGGCAAGACGCCTGTCACCTTCCTCCGTACGGTGGGGCAGGTACCGATGTATTATTCGCACAATATGACCGGCCGGCCGTATAACGGAGAGAAAATGCTTTCCGAAATCGATATGGAAGCGGGACAGACCTCCCTGGGGAACACGTCCTATTATCTGGACTATGGCGCCTATCCGCTCTTCCCCTTCGGATACGGCCTGAGCTATACGACCTTCCGCTATTCGGACATCTCGCTGGACGCGGAAACGTATCCGGCAGACGGCACGCTCACCGTGACGTTCACCCTGTCGAACGATGGGAATTTCGACGGAACGGAGGTGGTGCAGGTCTATGTCCGCGACAGGGTCGGTTCCGTGACGCGTCCCGTGAAGGAGCTGAAGGCTTTTGAGCGGGTAAACCTCAAGGCCGGCGAGAGTCGCAGCCTGAGCGTGCGGATTCCGATAGCCGAACTGGCTTTCTTCGGCCTGGACGGTGTGAAGAAAGTGGAGCCCGGCGACTTCCAGCTCTGGGTGGCCGGCGACAGTGCCTCGGGTGAGCCGGTTTCCTTTAAAGTACAATAACGGATGAGGCAGTTTTTTAGGTTAGTTGTTTTGTTGGGAGCGCTGCTGCTTTCGGTGTCTTGTGTCGAGACACCGAAAGCAGAGCTGCGCTCTGTTTCGGTTGACCGGGATACGCTGATGCTGCCCGTCGGCGGCACGGCTGAATTCCTCTTTACGGTAAACGAAGCGGATTATGCTTTCGATATCGGGAAGGACGTCGTCCTGTATCTGGCCAAGGGCCAGTTTCTCGCGTCGCAGGATTTCTTCCTGAGCCGCGTCGAGAAAGACACTGTTCCGGGCCGCTACCGTGCTTTTGTCACCGATACGGGTAAGAGCGACGATTATGTCTCGGAAGTGTGCCTGGGCGTCAAATTGCCGGAGGGTAACTTCAAGCTTTCTCCCACATTCCTCTGTATCGGAGAATTCGCCGGCCCGATGGGCCGGGCCCGCAAAACCGGCCTGCCGCTTCTCTATGTCGATACGGAGAACGGTGCCAAGATCGTTTCAAAGGAAGATTATGTAAAGGCTTCTGTGAGCCTGGAGGAGGAGGGACGCGCAGGCGAAGCCCTGTCCTGCAATATCCGGGGCCGGGGCAACACCACTTGGTGGTGGCCCAAGAAACCCTATCTGCTCAAGTTCGATTCGAAGGTTTCGTTCTTCGGGTTCCCCGCCCACAAGCGCTGGGTGCTGCTGGCCAATTTCATGGACCGCACCATGATGCGCAACCTTGTATCGATGAAGGTGGCTTCGATGACATCCCTGGCCTGGACCCCGCGCTGTCAGAGCGTGGAGCTGGTGCTCAATGGCGTCCACCAGGGCAATTATCTGCTCATCGAGCAGGTCCGTGTCGACAAGAACCGGGTGAATGTCGGCGACGACGGTTACCTGTTCGAATCGGATTTCCACTACGACAACGAGGTCCAGTGGATGGATCCCCGCGGACGTTGTGTCCAGTTCGGAAGCGGCATTCCCTTCGGGATCAAGTCGCCCGATTCCGACGACATCACCCCTGCCCAGATCCAGGCCGGCAAGGATCTGATCGCCCGCACGTCGGAAGCCATCTACGGGCCGGATTTCCGCGATCCGGAGAAGGGCTATGCGGCGTACATCGACGTGGATTCGTTCATCGACTACTGGATCGTTTTCGAGGTGATGGGCAATCACGAGCTGGGAAATCCCGGCAGCGTGTACTATCACTGCAAGCCGGGCGGCAAACTGGTGGCCGGACCGTGCTGGGATTTCGACTGGGGCGTACTGTCGTACAATACCTCTCCGCAGGCCCGTTACGGCCTGATCAACCGGGGTGCCTGCTGGTATGCGCGCCTGTTCGAGGATCCCGCTTTCGCCGCGCGCGTCCGTACCCGTTTCGGCGAACTGCTTCCGCAACTCCAGACGATACCTGCCTATATCGACGAACTGGAAAGGACGCTGGCCATCTCCGCCCAGGAGAACTTCAAACTCTGGAATCCGGCCGAAGACGCCTCGCAGAATGGCGGGCATATCATCAACGGCGATGAAAACCTGACTTTCCACGAGGCCGTGGCCCGTCTCCGTTCGAACTACGAGGAACGCCTTTCGGTCATTCAAAAGAACTTGTAATGAAAATCCGCATCGCACTCATCCTGCTTGCCGCCGTCTGTGCGGCGTTTTCCTGCCATCAGCCCGTTCCGCCCGAACCCGGGCCGGTGGAAGGCGCCGTCAAGGTCTATACGACCAATACTTCGGGCCTTCGCTTCCAGGAAAGCAGTGCGGCGCTGGGAGCACCCGAAAAAAGCGATTTCAGCGTTACGCTGACCGGCGAGACTTTCCAGACGGTGGAAGGTTTCGGCTTTGCCGTCACGCAGGCCAGTTGTTTCAATCTGCTCCGGATGCCGGAGGCGGACCGCAGACAGTTCCTGACGGAGATGTTCAGCCGGAAGGAGGGCCTTGGCTCTTCGCTGATCCGTGTCTGCATCGGCGGCTCCGACTTTTCGCTCGATGAATTCACCTGGTGCGACAAACAGGGCCTCGAGAATTTCGCCGTCCATCCGCTCGACGTGCAGTACCTGTTCCCGATCCTCGACGAGATCTTCGCCATCAATCCCGACGTGAAGATTATTGCTTCGCCCTGGAGCTGCCCGCGCTGGATGAAAATGGACGATGGCGGCAGGACGCCCTTCGACAGCTGGACATCCGGCCGCCTGAATCCGGTGTGCTATGAAGAATATGCGAATTATTTCGTGCTCTGGATCAAGGAGATGGAGCGCAGGGGCTATCCCATCTATGCCGTCACGCTGCAGAACGAGCCTCTGAACCGGGGCAATTCGATGTCGCTCTATATGTCTTGGGAGGAGCAGCGCGATTTCCTGCGTGATGCCGTCGGGCCCGCTTTCGCCGCTGCCGGCCTCAAAACGAAGGTGCTGCTTTTCGACCACAACTACAATTTCGACAACATTGCCTCACAGGTCGATTATCCGCTTCATATCCTGGAGGATCCCGCCGCCGCCCGCTATGCGGCAGGATCGGCCTGGCACAACTATGGCGGCAGCGTGCGCACGCTGGACCGCGTGCACGAACAGTTCCCGGACAAGGACATCTTTTTCACCGAAGCTTCCATCGGAACGTGGAACTACAATTATGAAAAGTGCCTGATCGACGATTTCCGCGAGATCTTCCTGGGGACGCTCTCCCGCTGGGGCAAAGGTGTCACGTACTGGAACCTGATGCTCGACGACAAGCGCAGCCCGTACCGGCCCGGCGGCTGCTCCACCTGTTTCGGCGGCGTGACCATTTCATCGTCCACTTATTCCTACGGGTCGATCGACCGCAGTTCACAGTACTATCAGGTGGCCCATTGCTCCAAGGTGCTGCAGCCCGGCGCTGTCCGGCTCGGGACGCAGGGATATACGAACCGCGGGCTGACATATCAGTGGTACCGTAATCCGGATGGTTCCTACGCCGTCCTCCTTCTCAACGAAAACGCCGTCGAAGCCAAGGTAGTCTTCACGACCGACCGGAATTCCGTTACCTGCAAGGTTCCTCCGATGGCCATCCAGTCGGTACTGTGGAGCAATTGACGTTTTTTTTGTAATTTTACCGAAAAATTACAAGATGCGTCGTTCGATTTCCGCCCGGCTGAGTTTCTGGATCGTACTGGCTGCGGCACTGCTCTTTTTCGCAACGTCCCTGTATCTTTCGCGTATCTGGCGTGTCGCCATCCGCAACGAAGTGGACAAAGATGCCGTCCAGATAATCGATAATGCGGGTTACCGCGTGGACGACATTCTCGATGACGTCGAGCGGACGGCCAATGTCCTGTCGTGGTTCGTGACGCGCGACTTGCAGAAGCCCGGCTTCATGGTGACCCATTCGAACAACACGCTTCGTTACGACTCGAAACTGAACAGTTGCTCCATTTCATTCGAACCCTGGTATTACCCCTCAAAAGGGGAGTTTTATTCCATTTTTTCCTGGCGGAAGTCTTCCGGAGAGGTTGTCTGGGAGCAGGAAGGTGACGCTGATTACCGTTATTTTGACAAAATCTGGTATCAGTTGCCCAAGCAGCGCGGCGAGGCCTGTTGGACGGATCCGTATAACGACGTCGTCGCGAATGACGACCCGGATATGAATACGGGGATGCTGGTATCGTACTGCGTTCCTATTTTGGACGGCGATACTTTTGTCGGATCGATTTCACTGGACTTGACCTTACCGCAGATTTCTGCGGAACTGAAGAATATCAAGCCGTATGAGAATGCATTCTGCATCCTGATAGGCAGAGATGGAACATATTTGGTGCATCCGGACGAAGGAAAGTTGTTATACCATTCCATCTTCAGCGATGCGGACGAACTGGGATCTCCCGAGATGCGGGAATTGGGCGAGGCTATGCAGCGCGGTGAGAAGGGACGCTGGGAACTTATGTTGGACGGACAGCTTTATTTTGTTTACTACCAGCCCATTCCGACGACGGGTTGGAGTCTCGGCATCTTTTGTCCTGAAAGTGAGATTTTTTCCGGATATGATCGCCTGCAGCGCAACTTGATCATGAGCCTTGTCGCCGCTCTGCTGTTGATGTTTTTACTGTTCGTCTGGCTCATCCGGCGGCAGCTTGCCCCGCTCGGCAAACTGGCCAACGAGGCCGATTACATAGCATCCGGCAATTTCGATCGGCCGCTCCCTTCCGTCCGGCGGAACGATGAGATCGGCCAATTGAACCGCTCGTTCGGGAATATGCAGTCTTCGCTGGTCCGTCATATCCGGGAACTGACGGAATCTACGGCATCCCGTGAGCGGATGGAACGCGAACTGCAGATTGCGCGCAATATCCAGATGGGAATGGTACCGCACGATTTTAATCTGGGGAAGAAAGTGGACCTCTATGCCTCGATGGTCCCTGCGCGTGAGGTGGGGGGCGACCTCTATGACTGTTTCGTCCAGGACGGCAAACTCTATCTGTGCATCGGTGACGTGAGCGGAAAAGGGGTTCCGGCCAGCCTGTTTATGGCGGTGGCACGCGCCATGTTCCGCATCGTGGCCAGGGAGGGCGTCTCTCCGGCCGAAATCGCCCGGCGCATCAACGATACGGTATCCGAGAAGAACGACCAGATGATTTTCGTGACGATGTTCCTGGCAGCCGTCGACCTGAATACCGGCGTGATGGAATACTGCAACTGCGGACACAACGCCCCTGTGCTGTTCCCCGGCCCGGACAAGGCGCCCGCTTTCCTCGATTGCCTGCCCAACACCGCAATCGGCATTGCGAACGGTTTTAACTATGAAGGACAGCGGATCGACGATTTGCGCGGCAAGATTCTGTTCCTCTATACCGACGGTCTCAATGAGGCGGAGAATTCTGAACACGAACAGTTCGGAAACGACCGGATGCTTGCCTGTCTGGGCGATGGCCCGTTCCTGGACGCCCGCACATTAATTGACCGCCTCAGCACGGCCGTGGCTTCGCACGTAGCCGACGCTGAGGCGAGCGATGATCTGACGATGCTCTGCCTGCGGATTCACCGCTAGCAGAGCCCGTCTCCTTTATTTAAGTCTTAAGAAACTGTAGCCGAAGCGTTTGCAGGCGGCTTTCTCCAGTTCTTCCCGGTCATCGGGGTGGGCGATGGCGATCAGCGCCTTGGCGCGCTGCGCCAGGTTCTTGCCGCGCAGGTAGGCGATGCCCCATTCCGTGGCCACGTACTGTGTCTGGAATCGGGTCGTTACCACACCGGCACCCGGCGTAAGCGTCGGGACGATCTTGCCCTTTCCTTTGTTCGTGCGTGAGGGCAGCGCGATGAAGCACTTGCCGCCTTCCGACAGCGAGCAGCCGTACATGAAGTCGTGCTGGCCGCCGACGCCCGAGAAGATCATCTCGCCGATGGAATCGGCGCAGACCTGTCCCGTAAGGTCCACCTCCAGGGCGGAGTTGATGGCGCAGGCCTTCGGGTTCTGGGCGATCAGGAACGGGTTGTTGGTGTAGGCCACGTCGTAGAATTCCATCGTCTTGTTGTGGTCGATGTATTCGTACATTTCCTTGGAGCCCAGGGCGAGGGCGGCGATGCTCACGCCGGGGTGGACTTTCTTCAGGGAGTTGTCGATGACGCCTTCCTTCATCAGACGGATCACGCCGTCGGTCATCGCCTCGGTGTGGAGACCCAGGTGTTTGTGGTGACGGATGCCGCTTAGAATGGCGTTCGGAATGCCGCCGACGCCGATCTGCAGGCAGGCACCGTCGGGAATCTCGGCCGCCACGTTGGCGCCGATGGCCTTCTCGATCTCCGTAGGCTCGCCGAACTGCATCGCGATGGGCGGCACGTTGCAGCGGACCGCGGCGGTGATCTTGGACTCGTGGATCAGGCAGCCGCCATAGAGGTAGGGGATCGCTTCGTTGACCTGCGCTATGACCACGCGCGCCGTTTCCACGGCTGCAACGGAGATGTCGCAGCCGATACCGTAGCTGCAGAAGCCGTTCTCATCGGGCAGCGAGCAGTTGATGAACGCCACGTCGATGGGCAGTTCTCCCTTGCGGAAGAGGGCCGGCACTTCGCTCAGGAAGCAGGGCGTCAGCGAGCCGTAACCCTGTGCCACGTGCCCCCGCTGGTCGGCGCACAGGAAGATGCTGTTGACCAGGAACGAATCCTTGTACTCGGGTTTGCAGAACGGGGCCGGGCCTTCCGTGATGTTGAACCCCGAGACGATTTGCACGTCGCGCAGTTCGTCGGCACGGCGGGTAAGCGCTTTCTGCAGAATCACGGGCACGGAGGTGCTGCCCTGGCAGCAGACGGTGTCACCGCTTTTGACGAGGCGGACGGCCTCGTCGGCAGTCATATAATTCATAGGCGCTTACTTTTGGGCCGACGCCAGTCCCGCGTCGAAGGCTTTGATATTGGCTTCCACGATGGCTTCGCCCTTCCGGCCGAAGATGCGGCGGATTCCTTCACGGAGTTTCTCCGGTTCCAGTATGCCCAGCACGGAGGCGGTGGCGCCCAGCAGGACCATGTTGGCGCTGCGGGCCGAGCCGGCTTCCTTGGCGATGGCGTCCACGTCGATGGCGATGACGTGCGGAAGCTTGTCGAGTTCGCCCATCACGGCTTCCATCGCGGGATAGTCGGGGATGTTGACGAACGGGACGGTATTGGTGATAATCCAGCCGTCCGGCGCCAGGAACGGGACGTAGCGCAGGGCTTCCATCGGTTCGAGCGAGACCACCAGGTCGGCTCCGCCGCGCGGGATGAGGTCGCTGAAGATCGGTTCGGACGAGAGGCGGAGGTTCGACTGGACGTCGCCGCCGCGCTGGCTCATGCCGTGGACTTCGGCCTGTTTGAGGTGGAGCCCCTGTTCCAGGGCGGCCGATCCGATGACCGTGGCGATGGAGAGGATGCCTTGTCCTCCCACGCCGGCGAGAATGATATCTTTTTTCATGGCGTTATTTCTTTGCGTGTCTTCTGGCGGTTTGGATGCATTCGCGGCGGCAGACGATCACGGAGACGCCGTGGTATTCGATTTCTTCCCGGATCACCTTTTCCATGTCGGGATAGTTCTTCGGCAACGGAACGATGGTGCGGATGTGGGCCGGATCCACGCCGAGGCCGGCGCAGATGGCTTCGATGCGGCCCGTTCCGGCGGAGTCCTGGCCGCCCGTCATGGCGGTGGTCAGGTTGTCGGAGATGCAGAGGGTGACGTCGGCTTTGCCGTTGACGGCGTCGAGCAGGCCGGTCATGCCGCTGTGGGTGAAGGTCGAATCGCCGATCACGCCCACGGCCGGCCAGCAGCCGCTGTAGGCGGCACCCTGGGCCATGGTGAACGAGGCGCCCATTTCCACGCAGGTGTGGATGGCGTTGAAGGGAGCCATATAGCCGAGCGTGTAGCAGCCGATGTCACTGAATACGCGGGCGGTGGGATAGTCTTTCTTGAGCACGTTGTTGAGGGCCGTGTAGAAGTCGCGGTGGCCGCAGCCCTGGCAGAGGGCCGGTGGACGCGGAGCGAGCACCTGGGCGGGTGCGAAGGTCTTGCGCTCGGGCAGGCCCAGGGCGCCGCGGACAGCGTCGGGCGAGAGTTCGCCGTCGCGGACCACGGCATTGTCGATGCGGCCGATGACCTTCGTCTGGGTGGGGAACACGCCGCGCAGCATCGTTTCCACGAGCGGCTGGCCTTCTTCGAGCACCAGGATGGTCGGAACCATGGCGGCGAGCTTCAGGGCAAGCTCCCGCGGGAAGGGGTATTGCGAGATCTTCAGCACCGGATAGGGACAGCCGTCGGGATAGTTCTCCATCAGGTAGTTGTATGCGATGCCGCAGGCGATCACGCCCATCGAATGGTCGGGGCCGTCGGTCAGCCGGTTGAATTTGGAGACCACGGCGTCGGCTTCGCATTTCGCGTACAGTTTGATGAGTTCGCGGTTGCGGACGCGGGCGTTCACGGGCAGGGTGACCCAGCGTTTGGGGAACTCAGGGTAGTGAAGCTCATTCTGCGGGCGGATATCCTCCGCAGGCGTGACCACGGCCCGCGAGTGGGCCATGCGGGTGGTCAGGCGCATGATGACGGGAATCGTGTTTTCCTCGGAATAATCGTAGGCGGCACGGGTCATCTCATAGGCTTCCTGCTGGGAAGACGGTTCGAAGACGGGCATCATGCCGAAAGTGCCCCAGAAACGGGAGTCCTGTTCGTTCTGCGAGCTGTGCATCGACGGGTCGTCACAGGCCGTGACGACCAGGCCGCCGTTGGCGCCCGTCATCGCCGAGCCCATCAACGGGTCGGCGCAGACGTTCATACCCACGTGCTTCATGCACACGAGGGCCCGCTTGCCGGCATACGACATGCCCAGCGCGCCTTCCATAGCCGTCTTTTCGTTGCTCGACCAGACGTTGTGGACGTGCCGTTCCGTCGTAAGCGGGTGACCTTGAATATATTCGGTGATTTCGGTGGAGGGAGTGCCGGGATAGGCATACACGCCGCTGAGCCCCGCGTGCAGTGCACCGAGGGCGACGGCCTCATCACCCAGGAGAAGTTGTTTATCAGCCATAATATGTGATATAGTTGGTGTTATTCTTTGCCGAAGACCGCTTCGTAGTCTTTGCGGAATTTTTCGATGCCCTGGTCGGTCAGGGGGTGTTTGGTCATCTGCTCGATCACCTTGTAGGGGACCGTAGCGATGTCGGCGCCGGCGAGGGCGCACTCCGTCACGTGCATCGGGTGGCGGATGCTGGCGGCGATGATTTCCGTGCAGATGTTGTGGATCTTGAACGCTTCGGCGACTTCCGCGATGAGGTCGGTGCCGCGGACGCTGATGTCATCGAGCCGTCCGACGAACGGGCTGACGAAGGCGGCGCCGGCGCGGGCGGCGAGGAGGGCCTGGTTGACGGTAAAGATGAGCGTCATGTTGACCTTGATGCCGTCGGCGGCCAGGGCGTGGCAGGCTTTGAGTCCTTCGACCGTCATCGGGATCTTGACGACCATGTTCTTGTGGATGGCGGCAATTTCGCGGCCTTCGCGGATCATGCCTTCGGCATCGGTGGTGGTTGCCTTGACTTCGCCGCTGATGGGACCGTCCACGATGGAGGCGATCTCCGCCACGACCTGCTTGAAGTCGCGGCCTTCTTTGGCAATGAGGGAAGGGTTGGTGGTTACGCCGCAAATGACGCCCATGTCATTCGCTTTCCGGATGTCGTCGACATTCGCCGTGTCTAAGAAGAATTTCATATTTTGAAGGTTTGGATTTGTCAATACTACAAATTTACAATGAATCGCCGTTTTTTGAAAATAATTGTGAAATTCGCGAAAGATTTTCCAACCTTTCGGCCGGGACTTCCGTCTAATGAATGAAACCGCCCGGGAAAGCGGCGGAAAGTTGAACACTGTATATTAGAATAGTTATGGAAGCCATTTTAGTACCGATCTGCATTTGCGTCATCCTTCCGGTCCTGATTGTTTGGATGGTCATGCGCGCCAGAAAACATGAAACCGACAAGAAAGCGGAAATCATGCTCAAGGCCATCGAGGCGGGCGTCCCCGTCGATATGGAACAGTTCAGCAAAAAGAAGACACCCGTATCCCTCAAGAAAGAAATGCTGGACAAGTTTAACGGAGCCTGCATTGTATCGTTGTTGGGGGTGGTATTCCTTACCCTGGGTATCATTGGCCGTATGAATCCCGGTTTTAATGATTTCCTCTTCGGCTCCAACGCGTTTATGCTGCCTGCGGGAGGAATCATGATGGCCGTCGGTATCGGTCTCTTCATCTCTTACTTCGTGAGCAAGAAGATGCTGGCCAAGGAAATTGAAGCTGAGGAGAAAGCACTCGAAGAGCAGAAATAACAGCGTATGACCCGGGAGCGGTTCATCGACCTCGTGCGTGTGGAGCAGGAGCCCTTGAGAAGGTTCCTGCTTGCGCTGTGCAATGGCGATGCCGCCCTGGCCGATGACATCGCCCAGGACGCGCTGGTGCGCGCATATGTGGCCTCCGGGTCTTTCCTGGGTCTTTCCAAGTTCAGCACCTGGCTTTTCCGCATCGCCTACAACTGCTACATCGACCACCATCGGAAAGCCCGTCTGGACGAAGCGCCCGTAGAAGCTGCGCTTGCCGTCCCGGCCGATGAAAGCACCGATGCCGCCTTCCGGTACCAGCAACTCTATCAAGCCCTGGAACGGTTGCCCGGGAAGGAGAAAGCCGCCATCGCCCTGTTTTACTTCGAAGACCGGAGCATCAAAGAAATCGCTTCCATCCTCGATATGCCGCAAGGCACCGTCAAGTACCATCTCTCCCTGGGGCGGACCCACCTTAAACAGTATATCCGATTATGAAAGAGATAGATGAATTCCTCCGTGAGAACAAGCCCGCGTTGAAAGACGATCCAACTTTCCTGCTGGAAACCCGCCGGCGCCTGGAACAAGTGGAAGGCATCAAGGCCGAAGTTGACCGCCAGCGCAGTCATGGCCGCGTCGCCCTGATCATTGCCTTGGCCGCCGGCCTCGCCCTGGGCGTGTTCGCCACGACAGTGGCTTTCCTGTATCCCGTTGATCTGCAATCCGTCGGCGACGGATTCCTGCAGAACGTCCGGGTCTTTCTGGAGACCTGGAAGCATTATCTGGTTTATCCGGTCGCCGCTCTCGCTGTAACACTCAGCCTGGTACTCACCCTCGGCGGCCGAAAGACCGCCCGGCTATAGTCCCAAAATGATTTTGCGCAAATCCGCTACGCTTTCGACGATGCGGTAGGCGGCCAGGTCTTCCCGGGTGCGGTAGCCCCAGCTGACAGCCAGTGAATCGATGCCGCCGTTTTCTGCGGTATGCATATCCGTGGGGGAGTCTCCGACCATAAGTGCATCAGACCGCGAAACGCCCGCCAGGGCAAGCGCTTCTTCCACAATCGCCGGATCCGGTTTCAGCGGAAAGCCCGGCCGGTTTCCGAGGATGGCCGCAAAGCGGATCTTCGGGAAGAACTCCCGGATCAGATAATCCGTTCCTTCCTGGAACTTATTGGATACAACGGCCAGTTTCACCCCGGCGGCGTCCAGTTCCGCAAGCAGTTCAGGCATTCCGGGATATGGCTTGGAGTAAACGTCAATATGGGCTGAATAATATGACTTGAAATCGGCCAGCGCCTCATCGACAAGTGCCTCCCCGCCAGGCGTATCTTCAATCCGAACCCCTGAGGCCGTCAAAGCCTGCTTCACCAGGTTCCGTACACCGTGCCCCACCATCCGGCGATAATCCTCCCTTCCGTGTGCCGGCAGCCCGCGGAGCCGCAAAGTATGGCTCACCGCTTCGCCCAGATCATCCAGCGTATCGATGAGCGTCCCGTCGAGATCCCAAAGAATCATTTTTTTCATACTTCAAAACTACATCTTTTTGCCCACACTGCCAAAACAGCTCCCGTTTCTGCGCTGCCTTATCGGACACTCGGCCCTTGAGAAATAAGTCTTCGCCAAAGTGTACGCACTCAGGGCTGTCCAGATGTTATATATCGCAAACCTGCTGAAGACACAGGCCTTCCTGAGGCGGGTGTACGCAGGCGAAGTGCAAAATACGAAGTCTAGGGCCGGCCAGCTGAGGATACTTTGACGAATCGGGGTAGATAGCAGTTCAAAAAATGTGATGTTACCGTCACTTATCGCTATATTTGTAAATAAAAATCTCCCTTGGCGGGAGAGGAAAAACCAGATGACCATGGAAATGAAATTCTGTCAGAGCTGCGGCATGCCGCTCAGCGATGAAATCCTCGGCACGAATGCCGACGGAAGCAAGAATGAAGATTATTGCATCTATTGTTACAAAGACGGAGCGTTTACCAAGGACTGCACGATGGACGAGATGATCGAGTTCTGCGCCCAGTTCGTGGACGAGGTGAACAAGAACCTGCCGAAACCCGTCACCCGGGAAGAATACATCGCACAGATGAAGCTGTATTTCCCGCATCTGAAACGCTGGCGTGCGGGCAGTGCCCCTGAGCAATAAACCCAAGATTATGTTCGACGTAATACTTTTATCCGACGAAATGGAAGGCGGGATCCGGAAGGCCGCTTTCCAGACTTGCGACGTAGTGTGCTCGTTGCAGATTGACATTGAACTGGATGGCGATACCATCCGGAGCGTCCGCTATACGGGCGGGTGCAACGGCAACACACAGGGCTTGTCGGCGCTGGTGGCCGGACGGAAAAAGGACGAGGTGATCGCCCTGCTGGACGGTATCAACTGCAAGGGTCGGGGCAGCAGCTGCCCCGACCAGCTGGCCCGGGCGCTGAAGCAGTTAAACTGAGCCCCTGACGACAATCGCACAGGGCCCGCCGACACGGATGTCGGGAACGCCGGCCCGAAGATCTACCGTAGTCTGAATGAGGGAAGGGCGGCCCATGGCTTCGCCCTGGAGGAAGGTGCAGCGACCTCCGTCGCGGATGATTCCGTGATGGAAGAGATAGGCCGTGAGGGCGGCGTTGGACGTGCCGGTGGCGGATTCTTCCGGGATGTCATAGCGGGGCGCGAAATTGCGGACGTGGGCCGTGTAGCCGTCGTTCGGATCCATTGCGAAGGCGTGGACGCCGACGACATCGAGCCGCTCGCTGAGCACATTCAGCGCATCCATGTCGGGTTTCAGGGCCTGCAGTGTGGTGACGTCGCGCACCGGCAGGAGGATGTCGGGCAGACCGGTGGAGAAGGTCTGGACCGGGAGCGTGCCCAGCGCATCGCGCGTCAGGCCGCCCATCGCGGCCAGCAGGTCTCTCATCAGCGGCGCTTCGTCGAAAGTCTGCACGAGTTGCGGCGAAGCCATCTGCATCATCACGGTTTTGCCTGCAACGACTTCCAGGTCGCCCGCTTTCGTGTGGTTGAGGCAGCGGCAACCCTCCGGCACGAATCCTTCCCGGAACAACACCCCGAAGCTTGCGATCGTGGCGTGTCCGCACAAATCGATTTCTCCGGCGGGCGTAAAATACCGGACCGTGAATTCCGTCACACCGTCGCGCCGCACGAAGGCGGTCTCCGAATAGCGCAATTCCTCGGCCAGCAGCCGCATCCACTCTTCATCCGGAAAAGCGGACCCCGGCTCCAGGAGCACGACACCGGCGGTGTTTCCGCCGAAGGGCTCCTCCGTAAAAGCGTCGACGATGTATAATTTCAGCATGGCGGAATCTGTTTTTTTGAATTTTACCTAAATTTACAAGATAATCGCAGAATTACAAAAAAAGACAAAATATGGAACTCTCTCTGTCTCCTACCTTGGAATTCATCATCCGCCTGTTTGTTGCATCACTGATCGGTGCGATCATCGGTTTTGAACGGAAATACCGAGCCAAAGGGGCCGGTGTCGGAACGCACGTCCTCGTGGCCATCGGTGCGGCCCTGTTCATGATTGTTTCCCAGCACGGCTTTGCCGGCGCCAACCGCTTCGATGCGGCCCGTGTCGCGGCGGGCGTCGTTTCCGGTATCGGTTTCCTGGGTGGCGGCATCATACTCAAACAGCAGAACCGCGTCAGCGGTCTGACCACGGCGGCCGGCCTGTGGGTGACAGCTGCGATGGGTCTTGCCATCGGAAGCGGTTTGTATATCCTGGCAGGCAGCTGCGCGCTTATCGTCCTCATCTGGTCGTACATTACTAATATCCTTACCTACAAGTTGGGCAAGCGCCAGGTCTGCGTAGAGCTGGCATCCGACAGTCCGAATACACTTCAGGAAGCGCTCAAGTCTCTGGGTGAGGGCGTGGAATCCTATTCCATATCCAAGAAAGATGACGTTTTCCGGATGACTGCCTGGCTGAACATCCCTCACAAAGCGTATCCTACCCTTGTCGAGAAGTTGACGGCTCTTCCGGGTGTCCGGCTGGAGAGTCTGGAGTAAGTCCCTAGAAACGCAGGGCCACGTGCCCCAGGACTGTCAGGCCGGCGACAGGAATGAAGCCGATCTGATAGTAGCGGTGGTCGTTCGGATGACCGCCGCTGGCATAGATGGCACTGTACACCCAGCCGCTCTGGGCGACACGGGCGTTGAACAGGTTGTTTCCCTCGACACCGAGATCGATTTCTTTCAAGAAGCCGCGCAGGCGGAACGTGTAGCCCAGCGACAGATCGCTCAGGCTGTAGGCGGGCAGCGAGCGCTCGACATTCTCCGTGTTGTCGAGATACATCCGGCTCACGAAGCCCGTGTGCCACTGCGCCCGGAAGCCTTTGAAATGCAGGTTCACGAAGCCGTTGAGGATGGCTTCGGGCGAGTAGGCGAGCGCCGCATCGTCATAATGGATGACGGTGGTGCCCTTGTCCCAGTCCTCCACGTATTCGTCGAAATCGAGCAGGCGGTTGCGGCTCAGTGCGGCGTTGGCTTCGAGCGTCAGCCACGGCGTCGGATCCACGCCCGCCGTCAGTTCGACGCCGGTGCGGTAGGAGTCCGGAATGTTGGTGGTGAGCGCTTCGCCGATGTCGCTCAGTTCGCCGGTCTGCACCAGCTGGTCGCGGTAGCGCATATAGTAGAGATTGACGCCGGCCCGGGCGACGCGGCCGCCGACCTGGTAGCCGGCCTCGAAATCGTAGAGCCGCTCGGCGCGCGGGGCGGGATATTTCCCGTTGTCGGTGAAGTTGTTGCGCTCGGGTTCGCGGTGGCTGACCGCCACCGAGGCGTAGGCCCGGTGCAGACCGTGGCTGAAGTTCAGGCCGGCCTTGGGATTGAAGAAATTGTAGTGGACGTTTACGTCGAGCAGATGCTTGCCGGCCGTTCCGTCGCCGTTGTCGATGTATTTGTCGTTGTAGCCGTCGGTGCGGTAGTCCACGCGGCGGTATTGCACGTCGCCGAAGACGCTCCAGTCCGGAGACAGCCGGTACGAGGCCTTGACGAAGGCGCTGCCGTCGAATTTGGCCGCGTCGGAGTCATAATACCGGTAATCCCCGCCCGCGAGCAGCCGCGCGGCGAGTTCGGTGTTGCCGACATAGGTCAGATAGCCGTAGTGGTTGCCCAGGAACTGCTGGACGGAGAGGCCGGCGACGGCGTCCCAGGGGCCTTTCTGGTAGGTGAGGTTGGAAACGACGCCGAAGGTGTGCTGCGTGAGGCCTTTCTGCCGCACGAAGTCGCTGCGTTTGACGGTCTTGCCGCCGGCGTCCACAAAGTTGGGAATGCCGTATTTGAGCAGTTTGTTGTTGTAGCGGAACTCTTCGTAGTAGCCGTGGCCGCCGGTGTAGTGGGCGCTCACCGAGAGGTCCAGGGCATCGGAGAGCGACGCTGCCAGGTTCAGGATATGATGGTTCTGCCAGAAGTTGTCGGTAGTGCGCGGCCAGTAGGAGCCGTCGTTCAACTTGTAGCGCTGTGTATGGGCGATGGCGCCGGCGGTCACGTCGTTGAAGATCAGTTGTTCGTAGAGCGAGTTGTAGAGGCCCAGGCCGGCATTGTAAAGGTCCTTGTACGTCTTGATGCCGGTATGTTCCCCGTATGTGCCATCCATAATCGACAGATCGTCGTTGCCGGCCGTCACGCCGTTCCAGGCCTGCCCCGTGTTCTCGTAGTTGCCAACGAGTTTGTAGCCTAGCTTCCAGCCAGCCCCCAGCCAGGTGGCTCCGGCGAAGTAACTGCCCGACTGTCCGTCGGTTCCGGGCAGGTAGCCGTCGGTGCGGGTGTGATACCAGGCTCCTTCCAGGATTACGTGGTTCCACATCAGGCCCGATGAGAGCGAGCCGCCGGCGTGTAAGGTGTTGTAGGAGCCATAGGAGACGGACATCTCGCCGGTTGGATCGATCGACGGAGCTTTCGTCCCCAGGGCAATCGTGCCGCCGAAGGCACCGTCACCATTGGTCGAAGTGCCTACGCCGCGCTGGATCTGCACGCTGGAAAGCAGTTTGCCGTAGGAGTTCATATTGGCCCAGAAAACGCTCTGGTCTTCGGGGGAGTTGAGGGGCACGCCGTCGAGCGTCACGTTGATGCGGCTGCCGCCCGCGCCGCGGATGCGCAGGTACGAAGTGCCGGTGCCCACGCCGTTCTCGCTCCAGGCGAGGATGCCTGGCGTCCGGGCGAACAGCATCGGCAGTTCCCGACCCGAATTGGAAAAACGCTGCAATTCAGCACGCTGAATGTTAGTCACGGCGAAAGGGGCGTCTTTCGATGCCCGGACGGCGCTGACGACCGTTTCCTGCAGATGTTCAACTTCCGTGGAGTCGGGTTCCTGTGCGAGGGCAGGGTGCACGGCGAAAGCCAGCCCGCAAGCGGCCAGCGCAGTGCAAATCAAACGAAATTTCATATTATTTCCTTAATTGTAAATAATTTATACAATAAAGGGGGAGTGGGAAGATAGCGGTTTCCTACGCGGGCATTACCCCGATCAGGTAGTGAGGGTATCATCTCAGCCGCAGCTTTTGCCGCAGCACCCCTTCGCCTGCACCCTGCAGACTGGATGCAAAGATAGCAATTATTTCAGAGAATTGCTGCGCTGGCCGGCCCAGATGACGCCGGCGAGGATGGCGGCGCAGCCGATGCCGGCGAGGAGTGTCATCCGCTCCCCGAGGAGGGCCATCGCGCTGAGCAGGGTGAAGACCGGGTTCAGATACACGTAATTGGTGGTGGTGACATTGCCCAGTTTGTCCATGGCCAGATTCCACAGGATGAAGCAGAGCAGGGAGGCGACCAGGCCCAGGAACAGGAGATTGAACCAGACGGCCGTCTGCCCCAGGATGGCCGGCGCGAAGGAATCCTTGTATCCGCCCAGGAAGGGCAGGATGGTAAGCAGGCCATAGAAGAACACCTTCCGGGTGGCGGTGACCGTTCCGTGGTCGCGCGTCATCTGGCTCATGAACAGGCTATAGACCGCCCAGCAGAGCGCGGCGGCGATGGCCAGCAGGTCGCCCCGGGCCGACAGCTGCAGCCGGGCCCCGTCGAAGACGACCATCGCCATGCCCGACAGCGCGAGAACCGTTCCTCCCACCAGCGGCCAGCCCAGCCGGACAGGTTCCAGCCCGTCCACAAAACGACCTTTTCCGAATCGTCGGTAAATCAGGGTGAAAATCGCTGTGAAAAGGGGTGCGGAGCATACCAGGAAAGCGACGTTCGTGGCCTGCGTATAGGCCAGGGCCAGGTTTTCCGTCAGGAAATACAGGGAACCGCCCGACACGCCCAGCAGGAGGAAGACCAGTTCCTCCTTCCAGCCGTACCAGAGTTTCGCCGGCTGGCGCGAGAGGGCGATATACAGCCAGATGCCGGCATACGCCAGCATAAAGCGGACAAAGAAGATGGCGACCGGATGCATGCCGGCCCCGATCAGAACTTTCGTGCTGACAAATGTGACGCCCCACACGGCCACAACGGCCAGGGTAAGCAGATGATATCGGAGGCGGTTGGCAGGCATAGGGGATTATTGTCGCTGGCGGTCGATGGCTTCCCGGTAGAAATCCTGCCGCTGCTCCCGGGACACCCGGTAGCGGACGAGCCGGGAATCGTCTTTGAGCCCGTCGTCGAGGTTGCAGACGAACAGATCGTCCACGTCGGCCAGATAGAGACGGTTGTAACGGATGTCCTGGTGCTTCTGCAGGGAGAGGGTATAGTTCATGGCCTTGACGGCTTCAGCCATCCCCAGGTTTTCGCGGGAAAAGACGAAGAGTCCCATCTCGTTGAAACGGCCGTAAAAGCCGTTGCCCACCTTGGCGACCTTGCTCTCCAGGATGCGGCGCAAGGGGAGGGCCATCGACCAGTAGAAGAACTCTTTCTTGCCGATGTATTTTCCGCCCTCCAGACCGAAGCCGTAGCCGTTTTCGAGAATCCGGTCGTAGTCGTCGGTGTGGTTGCCGGGCGAGATTCCGGCGAGGTCTTTCAGCAGGGCCTGCTCCGCCGCCTTGTTCTCTTCCATCGCCCGGGTCACTTCAATGCCGATACTCTTGCCGTCGGGCGACTGCAGGTCCGGCCGGTCACGGTTCACCAGACCGTCAAAGTCGCTTCCCAGCAAGGCGGAAAGCGAGACTTGGGCATATTGCTCGAAAAAACAGGTTCCGAACGTGCGACCGGCCATCAGAAGAACTTCGCGATTTCGTCGAGTTCGCGGTGGACGGGTGTCCGCGGCTCTTCGGCCCGGTAGCCCAGCGAAATGACGGCGGTGATCATCTCATCGCCCGGGATGTGGAAATAGTCGCGGATCATATCGGCGTCGCGCATGCCCATGATCAGCGTATCGAATCCCATGGCACGGGCGACCAGCACGAGGTAGGCATTGCTCAGGCCGTTGTCGTAGGCACCCCAGAAATCGCCCAGATCGTTGGTCTGCTGGCCGCGGAAGAACCCGGACTTGCCTTTTTCGAAGGTCGAGACGATGAGCACGGGCGCATTCTTGATCCGCTCCTTGTTGCCGCCGACCATATCCTGCACGGCCGCGACGGCTTCGGGGCTGATGGCTACATAATATTTGCTGGGCTGCTGGTTCGCCCACGAGGGAGCTTCCTGCGTCCGGGTCAGGAGCGTGCGGACTTCCGCTTCGGAAATCTTCTTCGTCGCATCGTAACTGCGGATGCTCCGGCGTGAAGTAAGCACATCGTTGAATGAAGGAAGTTTGGCCCCTTCGCCGGTACATCCGGCAACGGATATCAAGCTGAGCAGCATCGTCGCTGCCATGACAATTGTTCTGATTTTCATTGTATACACGTATTTTTCACAAAGATAGATTTTTTGCGGCGAAACAGAAAATGCTTTACCTTTACCGTATGAAAACGACGTATTCCAACGTAAAAAATCCAAAACGACTGACCTGGATTCTCAGTTTGACCGTCATCGCAGGCTACGCAGCCTACATCATCAGCTTAGCCCTGATTGAAAAAGAAGAAATCGGCTGGCAGATTGTGCTGATGTTCCTGTACATAGCCGGCATCGCCGCCCTGGCCTTGATTCCCCTGACTTCCGTCAAATGCACGGTCGACGACGAGGCCGGTACGCTAATCACGCCCGAAAACAAAAAGAATCCCATGCTGATCGCCGACATCGACCGCATCACCCGCGTAACCAACCGTAAGGGCAGACTCCGCTACCTCAACATCCACGAAGCCGGCGTCCGCTATGTCAACGTCCAACTCCTCCCGGCCCAGGCTGGAAACCTCATCCAGCACCTTTGCCGCATCAATCCCGCCATCAACGTCCAGAACCGGAACTATATGTAATGCAGGCACCTGGATTGCCGGCCAAACGTTCCGTTTTGGTCAAGCGGTTTTTTTTGACTATCTTGCAAAGTTGAAGAAAAAACAGCGAAGATGTACAACGGTCTGAAAGAATATATCCGATTCCTGGAAGAGAAAGGAGAACTGCGGCGCATCAAGGAGTTCGTCGACCCAGTGCTTGAGATTGCCTGCGCAACCGATATCGAATCGAAGAAACCCGGCGGCGGCAAGGCCCTGTTGTTTGAGAATACCGGCACGGCTTTTCCCGTGCTGACCAATATGATGGGCTCTGAGGCGCGCATCCGCTATGCACTGGGCGTGGAGAACCTCGATGACATCGGCGCGAAAATCGACGAACTGGCCGGCAGTGTGCTGGGCTCCGGTCCCGGCTTTCTCGACAAGCTCAAGCTTCTGCCGAAACTCAACCGGGCAGCCTCGTGGATTCCCCGCGAGCACAAGGGCCACGCTCCCTGCCAGGATGTGGTGCAATATACCGCGCAGCTGAGCCAGCTTCCCATCCTCAAATGCTGGCCGCAGGACGGCGGACGCTTCATAACCCTCCCGCTCGTGAACACGGTCAGCCCGCTGACCGGCGTGCGTAACGTGGGCATGTACCGTATGCAGGTACTCGACGACGCCACGACCGGCATGCACTGGCATATGCACAAGACCGGCGCGAAACACCTGTCCGAATGTACGCACCGCCTGCCCGTGGCCGTCTGCCTGGGGGGCGATCCCGTCTATTCCTATGCCGCCACGGCACCGCTGCCGGAAGGTATCGACGAATACCTGCTGGCCGGCTTCCTGCGCGGCAAACCCGTGGAGTTGGTGAAATGTTTCACGCAGGACCTGATGGTGCCCGCCGACTGCGACTTCGTGATAGAAGGCTATGTTCAGAAGAGCGAAGATAAGTTCCTCGAAGGGCCGTTCGGCGACCATACGGGTTTCTACTCGTTGGAAGACCTGTATCCGAAATTCCACGTGACCTGCATCACGCACCGCTTCGACGCCGTCTATCCGGCCACGGTGGTGGGCATCCCCCCGATGGAAGACAAATACATTCAGGAAGCTACCGAGAAAATCTTCCTGTCGCCCATCCGGCTGGCCATCGCACCGGAGATCGAGGACCTCTATCTTCCCGAAGAAGGCGTGGGCCACAACTTTGCCATCGTCAAGATCCGCAAGCAATACGAAGGTCAGGCCTTCAAGGTGGCAAATGCGCTGTGGGGCGCAGGCCAGATGATGTTCAACAAGTTCCTCCTCGTCACGGACGAAGACATCGATATCCGCAACCGGGATGCCGTGTTCGGGACGATCTGCCGCAACGTGGACGTGCAGCGCGACCTGCTCTTCAGCCGCGGGCCGCTCGACGTGCTCGACCACACGTCTTCCGAGACGGGATTCGGCGGCAAACTCTGCATCGACGCTACCCGGAAGGAAAAAGTTTTTCCCGAACGACGGCTGGAACAGGTGGTCCAGGTGCTTTACGACGAGGCCGAGAAACATGCGGCGGGCTACCGGAAGCTATGGCTGCTGGGGGCGAACTGCGATCCGCTCCGCGACGGCCGTGTCCGCGACCATCTGATCCTGGATGCCACTTCGAAGAGAGGTGCTCCGGGCTTCAGACGCCGTTGGCCCGATATCGTGTCACACGATCCGGAAATGATCGAACGGATGAAAGAACTTCTGAAAGACTGATGAATATGAAAGCGGTCGCCGTTTACCTGGGTTCTGCACCCGCTTGCAAAGATATCTATAAAGGACTGGCCTACGAATTGGGCTGCCGCATCGCGCGCACCGGCCTGACACTGGTCTATGGCGGGGCAGCCGTCGGAACGATGGGCGCACTGGCCGACGGGGCGGCTGCGGAAGGCGGCCGTGTCGTAGGGGTTTTCCCCCGCGGCTTCCTCGGTACGAAGGAAGTCCGCGAAAGCGGCCTCGAAGTCGTTCAGCCCGGCCTCTCGGAGTTCATCGAGACGGCTGATTTTGCCGAACGCAAACAGGTGATGGAAGACCTGAGCGACGGCTGCATCGTCCTGCCCGGCAGTTTCGGGACCCTGGACGAGCTCTTTACCTACGCCTGCAACCGCGCCATCGACAAGCATATGAAGCCCATTCTCATCTTCAACTTCGAGGGCTATTACGATCCGCTGAAGCAGCTCCTGGCCAATATGCAGGAAGCCGGCTTTATGAAATCCTTCATGGCCAGCGCCATTACCTTCTGCGACACAATCGAGGAAATCGTCGAAGCCATCCGCCGGATATAGGCTATCCGTGCAGCTGGTTCAGAAAGTGTGTGAAAATGTCGGGGCGGAGGAGGAGCGGGAACAACAGGCCGTAGACGGCGCCCCAGAAGTGGGCTGAGTGGCCGATGTTGTCGACGTTCTTCCGCGCCATGATGATGCAATAGACCAAATACAGCGGCGCAAAGATGTAGGCCGGAACCGGGATGGGAATCAGGTAGATGTAGATACCCATCCTGGGCTCGAACAGGATGGCGGCGAAGAGGATGGCCGACACGGCACCCGATGCGCCCACGGCGCTGTATGAAGGATTGTCCCGGAATTTGATGAGATCGCCGATTGTCGAAACGATCAGCGCCGTCACGTAAAACACCACGTACAGTACCGGCCCCTTGTCCCCGAAGGCTGCGCCGAAATACTGCTCCACGATCCGCCCGAAGCAGTAGAGCGTAATCATATTGAAAAGCAGGTGGCCCCATCCGCCGTGCACCAGGCCGTACGTCAGCATCTGGTGCCACTGGCGGCGGTGCCAGACACCATAAGCGCTGAACTTCAGCGTCTCGAACAGCCCCGCCTGCGAGAAACAGATCACGCTCACGACGGCCGTGATGACAATGATGATGATCGTTATCATCGCGCGTTCTTCCGGATCTCGACGCCGGCGGCTTTCGCAACAAGATAGACGATCGACTTGAAGACGATGCCGCTGTTGCGGGAAAGTCCGATTTCGCAGGTGCGGCTTGCAGCGAAACCTTCGTCGCAGCCGTCGACCTGGCGCTTGAGGTCACGCAGGCCGTGTTCGTTGAGTTCGGGGAAGAAAAAGCCGCGGTCGCCGGCGAAGCCGTCACAGTTGGAATCGACGACTACGACTTCACGCGCGCAGCGCTCCGCGACACGCTTCAGGCACGGATCGACGCCCATCTTCTTGGCCGAACAGACGGCAAACAGTGCCACCTTTTCGTCGACCGGCTTCAGTGTAAGATGATCGAGAACGAACCTCTCGATGAACTCCGTGGGCTCGTACAGCGGCAGTTCGTCGCCGAAATTGGCCTTCATCGTATATAGGCACGGGCTCATGTCGCAGAGGATCGGAATCCGGCCGCCGTCGGAGACTTTCAACAGTGCTGCTTTCAAGTCGTCGGAAGCCTTCTGGCCCGCCTCCACGTAACCTTTGCTCGAGAAGAGCATTCCGCAGCAGAGCGCATCCATCTTTTCGGGATAGATAATCTGGAAACCGGCCGCTTCCAGCAGCGCCGCCGTCACCTGCGTGACTTCCTTTTCCTTGGAATAGGCTTTCGTGGTGCCCATGCTCCGCGTGATGCACGACGGGAAATAAACCACCTTCCGCTCGCGTTCCTGCGTAACGGCGGGAACGCGAAGCCGGGAGGCCCCGGTCGGCATATATTCGTTCCAAAGCGGAATCGCGTCGCCCGTGAGCTTGCGCAGGCCGCGGGCCATCGCACCGAATAACCGTTTGCCGAACAGCAGTCGCAGTGCGTTCAGGCATTTGAGTCCGCCGCGCAGGCAGGCGGTGACGCCGTCCATATGGCCGGCCAGCCATACCGCCCGCTTCTCGCCGCGCGGCGAATGGCCCTCGTGGCGCAGTTCCTTGATGAGTTTGCCGGCATCGGCCCCGACGGGGCAGTGCAGGTTGCAGAGCGAGTCGGTGGCGCAGGTCTGGTCGCCGGCGTATTTGTAGAGCTTCTGCATTTCGGCAGCCCGGTGCGGCTCTTCGCCGGAGGCGCGCAGGCGCTCGATCTCGCGGAATGCCGCCACGCGCTGGCGCGGCGACAACGTGAGCCCTTCGGCCACGCAATAGCCCTCGCAGAAGCCACATTCCATACATTTGTCCACAATCTGGCGCGTGGAAGGAATCGGCTTCAGGTTCGAGATGTGCGCCATCGGGTCGGTGTTCAGGATGACGCCCGGGTTGAGGATGCCTTTCGGGTCGAACAGAGCCTTCACACGCTGCATCAGTCCGTAGGCCTGTTTGCCCCATTCATACTCCACGAACGGGGCCATGTTGCGGCCCGTTCCGTGCTCGGCTTTGAGCGAACCGTCGTAGCGGTCGACGACCAGCCGGACGATGTCGTCCATAAACTTCTTGTATTTCTCCACTTCGGCGGCTGTCGAGAAGTCCTGGTTGAACATAAAGTGGAGGTTGCCCGCCAGGGCGTGCCCGAAAATCACGGCGTCGGCGTAGCCGTCGGCCGCAAAGACTTCGCGCAGCCGGACGGTGGCTTCGGCCAGATGCTCGATCGGGAAGCAGATGTCCTCGATAATGGCCGTTGTGCCGCTTCGGCGCAGACCTGCGACCGTAGGCAGCATCTCCTTGCGGAGCTTCCACATCGTGGCCTGTTCCCGCGCGTCGGTCGTGAAGGCGAAAGGGAGTTCCGTGGGGACGGAAGCGATGCCTTCCGTGATGGTTTTGACGCGGGTGTCCAGTTCCTCCGCTGAGGCGGCGCGCGTCTCGGCCAGGATCACGCAACTTTCCGGGCCGATGGTTTTCAGGAATTCGGGAATGCCGGGCGTCTGGTCGACGCTGCGCACGCCGGTGCGGTCGATCAGTTCGACGGCCGAAACGAGCCCCTGTTTCTTGAGGATCTGCACGGCTTCGCAGGCCAGGGCGATGTTCGTATAGGTAATCATCGCCAACGCCTTGTACTTGTGGTCGACCACCGTATTGTAGGTGATGTCGGAGATGAAGGCCAGCGTACCTTCCGAACCGATGACCAGGTGTTTGACAATGTCGATCGGGTCGCTGAAATCGACGAAAGCGTTGAGCGAGTAACCCGTCGTATTCTTGATCTTGTATTTGCGCCGGATACGTTCTGAAAGTTCAGAATCGGCTGCGATTTCAGCCGCAATGCCTGCAATGCCGGAGATGAACTCCGCGTGCGAATGGCGGAACGCCTCACAGGAGGCGGGATCACCCGTGTCGAGTACAGTGCCGTCGGGCAGGATGATGCGGATGTCCGCCATCGTCTTGTAGGAGTTCTCGGAAGTTCCGCAGCACATGCCGCTGGCGTTGTTGGCAGCGATGCCGCCGATCATCGCGGAGTCGATGGAAGCCGGGTCCGGTCCTATCTTACGGCCGTATTTCACCAGATAGGTATTGGCCCGCCCGCCCCGTATACCCGGCTGCAGCCGGATTTTCCGGCCCTCGTCGAGCACTTTCCAGTGCTGCCAGCCGTGCGAGACGATTACCAGGACCGAATCGCTGATGGCCTGTCCCGAAAGCGAAGTGCCTGCCGCACGGAAAGTCACCGGGATGTTCATCCGGTCGGCCTGCTGCAGGATGGCAGCGATTTCCTGCTCGTCCCGGGCACGGATCACGAGTTTGGGAATCAGCCGGTAGAAGGATGCGTCCGTACCGTAGGCCAGGGTGCTGAGTGCATCGTGAAACATGCGCTCCTTGGGGATAACCGCCAGGAGCGCCTCGTAAAACTGTTTATAGGCTCCGCTTATCATAACCAGGGAATCATTTCTTTCAGTTCAGTGGCCCGGATATCTTTCGCGATGATGATCCCTTCCGCATCCAGCAGGTAAAGGTGCGGGACGAATTCCAGGTCATAGAGATTGCGCATGTTGCTTTCGTCGTTGAAATCCTGCAGGCAGACCCAGCGGCAGGGAACACTCCGGACAAACTTCCGCCAGGTATCCTGCTGGGTGCCGGCATAGACCAGTTTGACCTTGATTCCCGCCTCGCGGAGTTCGGACGCCAGCGATTTGAGCGCCTTGATCTCTTCCTGGCACTGACGGCAGTCGATCAGGTGGAAGAGGACGAGGGTATAATCCTGCTTGCCGTCGAGTAGATAGGCGAGACGGCCCCGTTTGGTGCGCAGTTTCAGGTCGGTCGCACGGGCGCCGGCAGGATTGAGCCGGGCCTTCGCCAGTGCAGGGACAATGCGGTCGACATATTCGTCCGACCAGAATCCGGGCTCACCGACGATATAGTTTTCGGCCAGATAAAGTGCTCCCTGCTGCTTCGGGAACTCATCGCTGCTGCGCAGATAATCAAACAGATGCGAGAACACCTCGACATAAAGCGGCGGGTTCTCGCGCGTCCGGTCGGCGAAGGCGTCGATCATTCCTTCGACACTGGTGATGTCCAGCGGCTTGAGCGCGCCGAAAACATTGTCGAACAACTGTCTGTATTGAAGGGCGTGTGCATTTTCGATGCCGAGCATCCGGGCAAGCGCACCGGAGTCGAGACCGCGTCCGATGATGATGTTCTGCCTGTCAAGCAAAAACAGCATAGGCGTAGAGAGCACGCCGTATTTCTTGTGATAACCCGATGTGGCTTCCGGATCCCACAGGTGGACGACAGTCACGTCGGAACTGTCGATGCCGGAAAAGACCTCCTTGACATAGGCTTCCCACGCCGCACGGTCGCTTTGAGTGTAGATGGCGAATAGAGTGATGGGTTCGCCGTGGTAGTTGCGGGCAAGATCGGCCAGCAGCGGAGCCTCTTTCCTGCAGGTGGAACACTCCGTGTCGTAGAAGAAGAGGATCTTGTAAGGGGCTGCGACGGACCGTACATCGACGGGGTTGCCTTCGGCGTCTTCCATCAACAGGGCAGGCGCATCGCATCCTACAAGTGAACTTCGGTTGAATTCGGCATAGGTGTAGAGAATGGGATACAGGTTTTCATTCTCCAGTTTGAGCCGGCCGTTGAGAAACCAGTTGTCCGCAATGTGTACGGCCACGGCCTCGTGGCCCATTACGGGCGAATCAGTGAAAAAGTCGAAGGCGATGCCGGCCACTTTCGACTGCAACTCCGGCTGCTGTGTCCCGATCGAATCGATCAGCCGGTCGACGTCACGGTTGATGGCGCCTACCGGCTGTTCGATCAGGGATTGAAGGTAAGCGGTAACGGAGGCATGGGTCCGGAGCGTGTCCTGTGCGTCTTGTGCGGCGGCGCCGGAAAGGCTGCCGGACAATAGCAGGATGGCCAGGAAATACCGTACGCGCATCACTATGCCTCCTCTTCCCGCAATTTCAGGAATTTGTCGATGTCCACGTTCTGCGGCAGGAAGCATTTGGCGCTTCCGCCATTGTTGAGGACGTCGCGGACGACGGTCGACGAGATGAAAGAATACTCGTGACCGGCCGGAATGAAGATGCTCATGATGTCGGGGGCCATCTTTCGGTTGGCCTGGGCGATGACGCTCTCCATTTCGAAGTCGGTGGTGGTGCGCAGGCCGCGGATGATGCAGCTTACGCCCATCTGTTTGCAGAATTCGACGGTCAGCCCGCGGTAGGAACACACTTCCACGTTCTCCAGTCCCGCCACCGCGTCCTTGATGATCCGGACGCGGAGGTCGGGATGGAAGAATCCGCTTTTGGCGCTGTTATAGCCTACGGCGACGATTACTCTGTCGAACATCTTGAGCGCGGAGCGCAAGATGTCCATATGGCCGAGGGTAAAGGGATCGAACGATCCCGGAAACAGGGCTGTTCTCATTGCGTTATCCGACAGAGGGGAGTTTTGCGTAAATGCCTTCGACCGTCATACCCATGCCGAAGAAGCCCATCGGGGAACCGCTCAGGCGTTCGATGACGGCAAAGTCGTCGAAGAAACGGATCTTGTAGGAGAAGCCCGTATCCGAATTGTCGTCCCAGAGATAGTTGTAGAACTCAAGCGTCTCGCTGGGGGAGTTGGTAAACTTGTCGGTCGCCATGTTGTGCGACGGAGCAGGGCCGCTGTTGCTGATCTCAAACTGGTAGTCCTCCCAGTTTTCGCCGCAACGGGATACGTTGAGGGAGCCGTCACCCGTGTCGCCTCCCTTGTCACTGTACTCGTATAGGCCCACGATATCATCGGCCTTGGCCTTGAAACTGTAAGTTTTCAGGTCTTTGCGGGTAGCGGTCACCGGAATCTTGATCTCATCCATTCCCTTGACGATCGTAGCCGTGCAGGGGTTTTCGGCGGTATCCATATAGATATGCCAGGGAATCGTACCGTCCTTCTCCAGGGCTACGATGTGCCAGCTGGTCGAATTCTTGTCCTTGTGGCCCACGATGCGCACCGGGTCGCCGTCGAGGAAGGCTTCGCCGCGGAAGACGCCGTTGTCGTTGGTCCAGAGCATACGCAGCTCGCTGTCGCCGTTCTTGCCTTCGAAGCCGTAGTTCTGCCCCTGGTCGTCGCCGTAGTAGGTGAAAGTGCGGTGCTGGGTGGCTACCGTGCCTTCGAAATCTTCCAGTTTGTCAGTCCAGAACAGGTCCGGGGTATATTGCATGCCGAGTGTCCGGTCGGTCCAGTTGCCGAACGAGTCGAATTCCGTGAGATGCTCGGACTTCTCTTCTTCCACCTGGCCGAATTGCTGGGTGCGGAACGTAATGCTCTTCAGGCTCTCGCCGTCGGGCGCCATTTCCAGGTCGAGCGTTTTTGCCGGGCGTGTGCTTTTGCCGGTAAACAGTTCACAATGGGTCAGATAACCCTGTTTGTTGTAAACTCCTTCGTAGGAATACTCCTTGTCGTAATTGTAGTAATTGCGTTGGTGGCGGCAGCCGCTGGCATCGGTGAAAGTCGTGTCGCTGAAGGTCAGGCGCGTTCCGTTTTCGTCGGTTTCATAGCGCCGGGAAGCGAATGCCAGGCTATCTTTGCCGATCTTTTCATACGTGACGGCTTTCTTGCCGAGGTTGACCCACTCCGTCTCATTGACCCGGTCCCAGCCGTCCACGTCGTAACGGTAAGTCTGGATGTCGTTGACCTTTCCGTCATAGGAGGAAGTGGATTTCACCAGGCGGTTCTGGTCGTCGAATTCGTAGACATTCGTGTAGGTGGAATTGTTGTAGTTGTTCTCGGTGTGCGACATCGTCTGGTTGCCGGCCCCGTCGTAACGGAAGGTGGTCGTGGAACGGACCGTTCCGTCTCCATCCAGCCATTGATTCCGGGCCACGTGGCCGTCGGCCGTGTATTCCGTCAGCTGGATGTTGTAGATTTCATCGTCCGTGCCCCAGACTTCTTTCGTGTACCGGCCCTGGGCGTCCTTTTCCGACAGCGCCTCGTTCAGGCTGTCTCCTTCGTCTTCGAAGGGAGAGTACTCTTTCTGGGCGACCAGTTTCCCTTTCTCGTCGAACTGATACTCCTGGTAGTACGGTTCGCCTTCCCCGTAGAAAGTCGTCACGAAGATCGACTTCACGGGGCCTTTAAAAACCGTGGAGAGATCCTGGGCTACAGGATTCTCTCCACGGGGTGTTACGTTGTCGCTGTTCTTGCAGCCGGCGCTCAGGCCGAGTGCGAGCACGAGGATCAGGACAGCGGCTACATCAGAGATTTTTTTTTTTCGGGAACGGCTTACGAGCCAGAAAACCAGCGCGGCTGCAACGACCAGCAGGACTATCGACAGTACCGGCCGGTGTGCGACCCAGGCCAGCGCGATGACGATGGCGCTCCAGACCAGGCCGACGATCGTGGCAACCAGACCGACGCCGGTCCCGATGATCCGCTGGATGAACGGGACGACGGCGAAGACCGTACTGAGGAAGCCCAGCAGACCCTTGAAGCCGGCAATCACCAGAACGATGCCCAGCAGACGGAGCAGCCAGAGTATCGTCTTGTTGGCCGATTTCTGGTGTTCGATCATATTTTCAGCGCTCACAGTGCCCATTTCCACTTTCGAGAATTGCTTTCCGTTTTTGGCGATAAAGCTCTCGAAAGTGCCGTTCACCACTTTCTGCAGCAGGGAGATGGTCTTGGGCGATGTGACCTGGGTGAAGGTGATCCGGACGTCGCCGATATGCGGCGTGCTGGGATCCGACCCGATATAGACCTGATCGCCCGAGACGGTTACGACGACTGTCGAATCCGAAACGTTGGCAAGCAGTTGTTTCTTCTGTGCTTCCGTCAGCGACGGATAGACGGGTTCTTCACCCGAGATGCGCGAAACGATGCCCGCGGTCAGTTTGTAGGCGCCGAAACTCACGTTCGTCGCAGCCTGGTCCTGGTCTTCGATCACCCGCCACACAAAGTTCTTGCCCTGATAGTCGGGATCCTTGAATTCGTTGGAATTGACGGGATCGCTGCACCACGCGGGTTCGTAGGTGTAGGTGGTCGTCGTCTCGGTGCTTCCGCCGAGTTTGTCCTTGCTTTCAGAACTGCTCTGCTGCCGCCACTGATAATACTCGACCGTCCGGGCGATCTTCAGTGCGTTGACCGCGATGCCGAAGGCGGCGTCGCGCAGCGTATCGGCGGTCAATGCCACACCGGTGGCGTGGACTGCTTTGCCTTCGAATGCGGGATCGAGGGTCGTGATGTCCGAAAGTTCGACGTAGTTTTTCTGGAAGTCTTTCAGGGCATCGCTTGCCTTGACGGCGCGTCCTTCATTCCACCAGAGAATCACCGTACCGGCGATGATGAGGATAATCCCCCCGATGATTCCTTGAAAGGAATTCTTGACCTTGCTGCCGTAGCTCTGCCGTGTTGTTTCCTGATAAGCCATTGTTGTTTAGGTTTTTTCGGGAATCCTACTGCTAGTTGAGCGTGCCGGCTTCGGCCTGCTGGATCATATTCTCGTTTGCGGTGATATAGATCTCGACGCGGCGGTTCTGCAGGCGGCCTTCCTTGGTGCTGTTGTCAGCGACCGGCTCGAGGAACGAACGGCCTTCGACAGCCATGTGGTTCTTGACACCGATGTTCTTGAGATAGGTGGCCACGGACTTGGCACGGTCGATGGAGAGCTGCTGGTTGTACTCGGCGGTACCGGTGTTGTCGGTGTGGCCGAGAATGGTCAGGTCGGTCTCCGGCAGGTCGGCCAGGTTGGCGGCGAACTTCTTGAGGGCTGCCTTGGAGGTTTCGTTGAGCGTGGAGCTGCTGGTGTTGAAGAGGATACCGCTTTCGAGCGTAACCTTGATGGCCGTCAGGTCATTGGCGTCGGTCACGGTCTCGACGTTGGCGTTTTCCATCGCGGCTGCCAGTTCGGCGGCCTTCTTGTCCATCTTGTTGCCGATCAGGGCACCGACGCCGGCGCCGACAGCCGTACCGATGGCTGCACCGATAGCCGCACCCTTGGCGTCCTTGCCGATCAGAGCGCCGATGCCGGCGCCGGCTGCTGCACCGGAGCCTCCGCCGATGGCGGTTCCCTTGGCGAGGTTGGACATGTTGCCGCAACCCGACAAAATGAGGGCGGCACAAATCAGAGAGGAAAGGATCTTTTTCATACTCTTTTTTTTATGGTTAATAGATTGATTTTACTTTGTGTAACATACAAAGTTAAAAAAAAGAAAAACACGTGGCATAAAAAAACAAAAAAAGTGCCGGGCGGCACTTTTATCTTGTCCAGTCGATGGGTGAAAGCCCTTCCGAGACGAGGATGCTGTTGGTTTTTGAAAAATGCCGGCATCCGAAAAAAGCGCCCCGGGCCAGCGGAGACGGGTGTGCCGCCTCCAGCACGGTGTGCCGCGACGTGTCGATCAGATCCCGTTTAGAACGGGCAAAATTTCCCCAGAGCAGGAATACAAGGCCCTCCCGTTGCGCCGACAGCGTCCGGATCACCGCATCGGTGAACTCCGCCCAGCCGATCCGGCTATGGGAAGTGGGCTGGCCGGCACGGACCGTCAGCACGGCATTGAGCAGAAACACTCCCTGCTCCGCCCATCCCCGCAGCGACCCGTCCTTGTGCAGGGTCACGCCCAGGTCTGACTCGATCTCCTTGTAGATGTTGACCAGGGAGGGCGGCAGCGGCATCCCGTGCGGCACGGAGAAGGATAGGCCTTCGGCCTGTCCGGGACCGTGATAGGGATCCTGGCCGATGATGACGACTTTCACAGCGTCGAAGGGCGTCAGGTTGAACGCATTGAAGATCAGCGGACCCGGGGGATAGATCGTGCGGCCTTCCCGCTTCTCCCGATGCAACTGTCCGGCCAGTGCTTCAAAATAGGGCTTTTCGAATTCGGGCGCCAGAACGCGCTTCCAGCTTTCTTCAATCGTGACGTTCATAAGCTTATTCCGTGTCGGAAAAAACGAAGGAAAGAACTTCTTCAATGTTTTCGACATAGTGGAAGTCAAGTCCTTCAACATAGAGTTGCTTGATGTCGCGGACATCCTTTTCATTTTCTTTCGAAAGGACGATCGTCTTGACGCCGGCCCGCTTGGCGGCGAGAATCTTCTCCTTGATGCCACCGACCGGAAGCACTTTTCCGCGCAGGGTGATTTCTCCGGTCATCGCGATATGGCTGCGGACTGCCTTCCCCCGGAGGGCGGAAGCCATCGCGCTGACCATCGTGATGCCGGCAGACGGGCCGTCTTTCGGGATGGCGCCTTCCGGGACGTGGATGTGCAGGTCTTTCTTGGCCAGATCCTTTGCCGTGATGCCGGCCAGTTGGGGATGTGCCTTGATATACTGGTAGGCGATGGTCACGGATTCCTTCATCACGTCGCCCAGATTGCCGGTGGTCGAGAGAAGGCCTTTCCCTTCGCTTGGACTGCATTCGACGAAAAGGATTTCGCCGCCCATCTGGGTCCAGGCGAGTCCAGTTACCACGCCGGGGGCTTCGTTGCCTTCCTGGATATCGTGGAAATTGGTCGGCAGGCCGAGGTATTCTTTTACCTCGTCGGGACCGATGGTCTGCGGCAAGGACTCTTCCAGTGCGATTTTCTTGGCCGTGATTCGCGCCACCTTGGCGATCTGCTTGTCGAGTCCACGCACACCGGATTCCCGGGTGTACTGGTCGATGATCGTCTCGACGGCCTCCCGGCTGAGCTGGAAATCCTTCTCCTCCAGGCCGTGTGCTTTCTGCTGTTTCGGGATCAGGTAACCCTGGGCGATAGCCACCTTCTCCTCGGCCAGATACCCCGATACGTTGATCATTTCCATACGGTCCTTCAATGCGGGGTGGATGCCGCTGATATCGTTGGCCGTGGTGATGAACAACACTTTCGACAGGTCGTAGTCGATGTCGAGGTAGTTGTCGTGGAAAGTGGTGTTCTGTTCGGGGTCCAACGCTTCGAGGAGGGCGGATGCGGGATCTCCGTGGAAGTCTTCCGTCACCTTGTCGATCTCGTCGAGCACGATGACCGGATTGGACGTGCCGGCCCGCTTGATGGTCTGGATGATACGTCCCGGCATCGCGCCGATGTAGGTTTTGCGGTGTCCGCGGATTTCCGATTCGTCGTGCAGGCCGCCGAGCGAGATGCGCCCGTACTGCCGTCCGAGGGCCCGGGCGATCGATTTGCCGAGCGAGGTCTTACCCACGCCCGGAGGGCCGTAGAGGCACAGGATCGGGGACTTCATGTCGCCCTTGAGTTTGAGGACCGCCAGGTATTCGATGATGCGTTCCTTGACTTTCTCCAGGCCGAAGTGGTCTTCGTCGAGCACCCGCTGGGCGTTCTTCATGTCGAGGTTGTCGGTGGAGACTTCGTCCCACGGCAGTTCGAGCAGGAAGTCGACATAGGCGTACTGCACATTGTAGTCGGCCGAATTGGGGTTGGTGTGCTCGAGTTTCCGGACCTCTTTTTCGAAAATCTCGGCCACTTTGGCCGACCATTTTTTCTCTTTCGCCCGTGCACGGAAAGCGGAAATGTCTTCTTCCTCCGAATTGATGCCCAATTCTTCCTGGATGGTCTTGAGCTGGTTGTTGAGGTAGTATTCGCGCTGCTGCTGGTCGATTTCCGACTTGACTTTCTTCTGGATGTCGTCTTTGATCTTGAGCAGGTCAATATGCTTGTTGAGGAGTTCCAGCAGTTTGAGCGCGCGGTCGTGAAGGTCGTCGATCTCGAGCAGTGCGACCTTGTCGGTAGGAGGGTCGATTTCTGCGCTTGAGGCGATGAAATTGACCGTAAAGTCATAGCCCTCGATGTTCTTGATGGCATATCCCGCTTCCTGCGGAATATGGGGCGACAGTTTGACGATCTGGATGGCCGCATCCTTGATGGAACTTGTCAGTGCATCCATGTCATCATCGCCGGGTGCAGGGATGATCTCCCTGCGCCAGGATACTTCCGCCATCATATAAGGGGCGGTGATGTTGATCTGCCGGATGTTGAAGCGCCGCACGCCCTGGATGATGGCCGTGATGGTATTGTCGGGCATCTCGATGGTCTTGACGATGCGGCCGAGCGTACCGATTCCGTAGATGTCTTCCGGGGTGGGGTCTTCCACTTTCGCGTCGAGTTGCGTGACGGCGCCCAGCAGTTTCCCGGCACGGAAAACATCGTTGATCAGCTGGATGGATTTGGGCCGTCCCACCGTGACGGGGATGACCGTATTGGGAAACAGGATGGCGTTGCGGAGCGGCAGGATGGGCAGTACGGAGGGGAGGTCCGCTTCCCGCAGATCTCCGCCGGGATTCTCCAGGTTCATTACCGGAATGATGTTCACTTCACTCCCGGATCCTCCGAAAATCTTCTGTAAAATATCGTTGTTATTCATAATGTCGTGTCAAAATGTCAGTTTTGGGGCGAAAAAGCGCCGGCAGGGTAAATTGTCAATAGTTATGCCAAACAAAAAACGAAAAAAAAATGCAGTAGTTTTTGATAATTAAAAAAATACACCTATTTTTGCAACCCTCAAAACGAGATATGACTTATATAATAATTAATTGTTATGACAAAGGCTGAAATTGTAAATGAAATCGCCAAGAGCACCGGAATCGAACGGATCAAGGTGCAGAGCGTAGTGGAAGGCTTCATGGAAAGCGTTAAGAATTCATTGTCTGAAGGTGAGAATGTTTATCTCCGCGGCTTCGGCAGCTTCACGGTGAAGACCCGTGCGAAGAAGACTGCCCGCAACATCTCCAAGAATACGACGATCGTGATTCCTGCCCACAACATCCCTGCATTCAAGCCGGCCAAGACCTTTATCGCGAAAGTGAGCAAGGAGAACGAAGAAACCCTTTAAAAATTAATAGCTATGCCTAACGGAAAGAAGCACAAGAGACACAAGATGGCTACGCACAAGCGTAAGAAACGCCTGCGTAAGAACAGACATAAGAAGAAATAGGGTTGTCTCCGGTATTCTATTACACATTAATCTAAAGCAGCCAGCGCGCTGCTTTAGATTATTTTCGTTTATACCAGTATGGACAAAGATCTGATTATTGATGTAGGACAGTCTGAGGTCTCCATTGCGCTGTTGGAGAACAAACGTCTGATCGAACTTAACCGGGAGAAGACGGAAGGCCGTGGCTACAGTGTGGGAGATGTCTATCTAGGACGGGTCAAAAAAATCCTGCCTTCACTCAATGCCGCGTTCGTCGATATCGGTGACGAGAAAGACGCGTTCGTGCATTATCTCGACCTGGGGCTCAATTTCAAGGCCTTCGACAGTTTTGTCCGCGGAATCAATCCCAACAGCGACTTCACGCAACTCTACCGGAACACCCGGATCAACGACATCCTGGAGAAAGAGGGCAAGATCGAGCGTTTCCTTTCGCCCGGCCAGCCCATCGCAGTCCAGATCGTCAAGGAACCCATTTCGACCAAAGGTTCGCGCCTGACGGCCGAGATTTCCATTGCCGGCCGGAACCTCGTCCTTCTGCCGTTTGCCGACAAGGTCAGCATTTCGCAGAAGATTTCATCGCGGGAAGAGAAAAAGCGTCTGGAGCGGCTGGTCTACAGTATCCTCCCGCCGAATTACGGCGTAATCATCCGGACGGCGGCCGAGGGCAAGCGGGCGGCCGTGCTCGACGCGGAGCTCAAGAGCCTGATCAAGAAATGGGAAGACTCCTGGCCCAAACTTGCCAAGAATAAAGGCGTGCAGCTGCTCTTTACCGAGAACAGCCGTACCACCACCATCCTGCGCGACCTGCTCAACGACTCGTTTACCAATATCTATGTCAACGACGAGGCCGTTTACAAGGAGGTTGACGACTATGTTACGATGATCTCTCCGGAGCAGGAGAAGATCGTCAAATTGTATAAGGGACACGAGCCCATTCTCGACCATTTCGAGGTGAGCCGCCAGATCAAGGGATCTTTCGGAAAGATCGTCTCGATCAAATCGGGCGCTTATCTCGTGATCGAACATACGGAAGCTTTGCACGTGATCGATGTCAACAGCGGCATCCGTGCCAAGCAGAAAGACCAGGAAAATAACGCGTTCGAAGTCAACAAGAACGCGGCGGAAGAAATTGCCCGTCAGCTTCGGCTCCGGGATATGGGCGGTATCGTCATCATCGATTTCATCGATATGGACGACAGCAACCATCGGCTGCAGTTGTATAAGTATATGCAGGACCTGATGGCGGGCGACCGTGCCAAACATACCGTGCTTCCCCTTACGAAGTTCGGCCTGATGCAAATCACCCGTCAGCGGGTCCGTCCCGCCACGGAAATCAATACGACTGAGGTCTGCCCGACTTGTAACGGAACGGGCAAGGTGGGACCGACCATCCTGTTCGACGAAGCGGTCGAGCGTCAGCTCGCCTATTACACGAAAGAACGCGGTTTACGCGATTTCCTGCTTAAGGTGAGTCCGATTTTCGAGGCCTACCTGACTCGGGGCTTCAACAGCATCCGGCGGAAATGGTGCCGTAAGTACAGCTGCAAGATCAAGATCGTGGGTGACTCCGACTATTCGATCCTGCAGGCGACCTGGTGCCGTCCGGACGGGGAACCGGTCGAATAGCGGCGACAATATATGTATATATAAAGGTATGGCCAGAAAGAAACGATCCAAGAAGCATAATCTCGCGCCGGGATTCCGGAGTGAGGAGAAGGCACGGCTGGTGCGCAACCGCCGCAAGGCGATTCTTTTCAACGAGAAGGAACTCTCCCTGATCGACCAGTATTGCGAGCGTTTCTCGATCCGGAACAAGTCTGCCTTTATGCGTGAAATCGTGATTTCACATATTCTGGAGCAGCTTGACGACAATTATCCGAAACTTTTTTAAAAAAATTCGATAAAAATTTGTTTTATCGAAATTTTGTGTACCTTTGCAGTCCCTTTCGGGAACGGAGTTGTTTGAACAGACAGATAATTGCTCTCCGGAGCAATTAAACCAAAAAAAAATCGAAATTTTTTTTGGCGATTAAAAAAAAGGTTTTACCTTTGCAGCCCGTTTCGGAAGAGACGGAAGTTCATTGAAAGAATAGGAAGAAACAAGTACAAGCAAGTACCGATTTTAACACGATTAAAATCAGAAAGAGCAGAGCGTTGATTCTTTTGGAAGAATTGAAAGTTGCAGGGTCCGACTTGAGTTATATAGAGATTATACAATGAAGAGTTTGATCCTGGCTCAGGATGAACGCTAGCGGCAGGCTTAACACATGCAAGTCGAGGGGCAGCGGGTGTAGCAATACATGCCGGCGACCGGCGCAAGGGTGCGTAACGCGTG
>JAEEGJ010003723.1_pt1 | contig 55981 bp, 42 predicted proteins | sample 8958761 | NCBI WGS metagenome assembly JAEEGJ01 (sample SAMN16246546, study PRJNA631951) | gut metagenome | biome: gut microbiome; feature: rumen; material: RS-attached | host: Bos | place: Iran: Karaj | collected 2018-10
GCGCGACCGGCACCCTCCTTAAAGCCTTTCGGTGACATTCATCCCCCGCCGGGAGCTGTCGTGTCGCCACGTTAGCCCCAGCGCTTTCGCGGGGCAAGACATAAAATGTGGCAGATTATCTTGCAGAATCAAACATAGTTTATACCTTTGCAATGGAATCGTCACGGGGATTTCGGAAAGGGTTGACAACCCTCTTAACATTTGTTAATACGAGCCCCATCTAAAGTCGCGGCCTGGGCGGCTTTTATTTTTTTATCATTCTAACTCCAGGAACTGTGACACAATACTGGATATAGTCCCCTGTATTTTTCTGCTTACCAACTGTTAGTTTGATGTTACCTAGTTTCAGGATAATTATCTCGGAGAACATCTTCTGATTCTTATCTTCTTGTTTCTTGGGCTTTTTCTCAATGACCTTGGCTGATGTCAATAATTCGTTTAGCTTAAACACAGCAAGCGTTGACTCAAATGTACCAGATGCATGCCCGAGCGTTTCATTGATCGACTGGAACTTCACATAGATATACGCTTTCAGCGATTTATTCCACACCCGCTTCTCCGGATGAGCAGATATCCACTGAGCATAAAAGTCTTTGATGATTTGTCTCCGGGCCTTGATATCCTCCCGGGTATTTCCCTGCGGTATCTCCATAGCACACATATTTTCCCCAAATCTAGCACGATACCCCATCACAAGCAAGACGTTGCGTCTACTTGTTGAAAACTATTTCTGTTTTTGAAAACGTATGGAAGATTTCACGATGGATTGCCAGCCCGCTCGGTGCAGATGCCTCCGCTTGCAATGCTTTCCGGGCAAAAATCTGCCCCGTTGGTCCTTATCGAGCACTAACAAAAAAGGCATTCCAGTTGGGGCTGAAATGCCTTTAGTGAAGTTGACTCTAAAGCAACACTAGAAGTACTGCAAAGTTATAGAATAATCAATTTCCTCCAAACTTATTTGGCCATACAGAAATGGCTTTTCCGGAAACGGAAATGATGACTACCTTGCAGTGAATGTATACGTTATCGTTCCAGTTGACTTATTTGGAGCTTCCGGGTTATACCCAAAGCTGGTTTTCAAAGCAGCTTCCTTACAAGCATCGATAACATCCTCGTCTGCAATGGTCGTAGAACCATTAACCGAAACAGCACTCACAATGCCGACCCTATCCATTGTAACATTTATCACTACCACACCCGTCGGCCCAGTGGAAACCTTTGGCAAATAAGTCGTGCCTAAAACATACCTATTCTCCACCTTAGCCTTGGCTGACACAGCAACCCTTCCGACGACACTCGATGACGGAACTGCGGCCTGACTGGCTTTCGGCTTTTGCACCACCGACGATGCCACCCTTGCCGGCGCAGGCTTCTGAATGTGATTCTGCATCTGAAGCGAATCGATTCGTCCATATAGCTGATTCACCGTCTCACCCAGCGAAGCCACTTCTTCCTTTAGCTTCTCTGTGTGGTAAACATTTAATCCAAGTATTCCAGCAAAAATAATTGCTATGAGCGTAGGAAAGAAACTACCATTACTACCATTATTCTCGTTCATACTGTCCACGTTGTTACTTTTTATCGGTTTGTTCTTAAAAACCCTATAGTATCAGAAGTTATCCTCAATATATTTCAGCAACTCGGCGTAAGCCGAGAGAGAAAGATTTAATACTCCCTGAACAGGGCCATTCATTCCATGCTGCAAAAGATCTTCGTAACCAAGTTTATCTGACTCTGTTTCTTCAACAAGAGAGAATAATGCCATTCTATTATGTTGCTTCATTCTGTCAAAGTCAGCTGAATTAAAGTAGAATTCCCTCTCTTTCTCCATTTCATCGGAGAAAGCCAAGTCACTCTGTTCAACAATAACTTTGTAACGAATTGAACTGATAGGTGCTGTAGAATAGACATAAACAGTATCACCTTTAAGAAAATTATAGTTCTGGCGCCAATATATACAGCCATATTTTTTAAAGCAGCCATCGTGATCGAAATAATTACCGTTGGCAGGAAGCAACCATATTCGAGGCTCCTTACGCACAACTCTTTCTATATGTGAAATATCACGGACAACCTCTTCTTTCTTTGGCTGAAGACCAAATGAAAGATCATCTTCATCAATTCCATATAGACGGAAAAGATTCTTAAGGATTGCCATCTTGTTCCAGGTGCTACTGCTCGTCGGACAATAATAAAGACCTTCGGCCAGTTTGCGGTAGTTCTTGGATACTGCGCTGGTAGCGAACCAGACGTTGTTGCCAGCAGCTTCTTGATACAGAATGGCCGGATTCATCACATATAACTTGTTCACGACCTCCCACATCATCTCGGCCCAACTTGCAACTTCTTGACGTTCCTCTCTAAAAATAAAGTACTGGATATCTCTATACGTAGCAACGCCATTGTCTTCAGAAAGGAACACTATATCGTCTTCCTTCTGCTCGGGCACAAAGGCAGTAATTGGATACGTCCAGATTTCAAGTGCCATCTCGGACAGCTTAGCCTTGCGTTTGTTCAGCTCTTCCTCATCCCATTTATCAAACTGGGCGACAAAGTGGTTCAGACGTATGCCGCTATCAACAAAACCATTCTTCATGGTCTTCTTCTCCTGGAAGGTCCTGTTGCTATAATTGGAGTTATAGCCAGTTAACGTCAGGTTGGAGATGGTGTGCAACCAGCGTTCCTGGATTGCTTCCCAGTCCTCGCCAAGCGCTTGTTTCCACGCTGTAGTCAAGGTCTGAGGCATAATGTGCTCGATGGTGAGAATGCCCTTCTCGATATTACCCACGACATCATTCTTCTCCTTACTGGATCCGTTCTCAAGACGCTCGAAGATGTTCTCCCTATTCTTGCCCCGCATAGAATAAATGTTCTTGGTAGTAAAGCCACTGATAAACTCCTCGTCCTTCGGGAAAGCGCTTGAAAGCCTTCGGCTCTCCAGAAGGTATATCATCACGGAGGAGTATGAATCAGTCTCTCGCTTGTTCTTAATAACGGAATTGTGCAACGTTGCAAAAATCTTGTTGAGAGCGCTGGTTGGCAAGTCGCACATTAAACGGCGGAAAATGAAGGTTTCTACACAGGAAAAAACATTGTAGATTTCCTTTCCATCCATACTGGTTTCCTTCGCATAAGCGACGAATGCCATCAGGAAAGGATAAGCAACGGTCATATCCAGAAGATCCAGTCGTTTCGCCACTTCATTGGCACCCTCGTCTCCTACATTGAATGTCACCACATCTTGATAGGCGGCAGCATAGACAAGCATATCCTGCAGGACGCTTTCAATGTTACTCTGCGATTTTGTATAGGCCTTAAATGCCGGATAGATACCCTTCAATGTAGGAATGATGCCTTGTTTAATGGTCAAGTAGTTACGCACGAAACTATCAAGTTCATCGCGGCTGCATCTCTCAATCTTGTTCCAATACTTATCGTAGTAATTCTCCTGCACTGCAGGTTCCAGATTCATAAGCACAAAGTTCCTGATCTTGTCGGACTCCGTCAGGTCGAGGCCAGTGGAGTTCAAACTTTCAAAAATGAGCTGGGGATTATCGCCGTGCTCCGGCTCAAGTTCAATATCAATGATTTCTAGGTTGTTGACGGCAAGAAACAATTCATCGACTGTAAGTTCCTTATATGTGACGATGCGATCGTAGAAATACCGATAGTTAATCGTGACTTTGGATTCGGGGATGTATTCTGATTCATCCTTGTAGATGAGCCGGTCAAAGGCGACGCAATCATCGCGGAACGGCTTCAGGCGAACCTTGCGCTCCGTCTTGTCATACTTGTCGACCAGGTAGTCCTCGATGCGCAGCGCAAGCGTATCATCATCGGTTTTCATGGTGCCGCTTTTCAGCGCATTGAGAATGGCGATGAGTATGAGCGATACTGTGGTGATACGCTGCTGGCCGTCAATCAGGACAACCTCATCCCTGCTGTGGGCATATGATACAATGCTTCCGAAGAAGTGCGTCTCTTTCCCTTCTTTTATGACACTGACCAGGTCATCGAACAGCTGCTTGCAGTTCTCCTTTTTCCAGTCGTAGTTCCTTTGATATACAGGTATGATGAAGCGCTTTTGCGATCCATCAAGGAATTTCATCAAGTAAGAGGCTCTTCCTTTCATATTTAAGCAGACTATATGTTAACAAAGATAAACAACTTTATGATTAACAGATAATCACTAGCAGGATTATACGCGCTAAAATGACATCTCAATCCGCACCAAATTGTCGCCGTCATCTTTTCCTTCATCAGATTCCTAAATTCAGCAGTAGGGGGTAAAGCCGCACTCGCCTGCTCCCTGTTTGGGGTTTTATCTTTAAGACCAAAGAGGGCAACGAGGTGGTCAATTTGAAGCGGAATTTCACATTAGCAATGATCATCAAACACATCTCCTCCAGTCCACTCTTGACCCATTGCGAGAGTAAAGCGTTTCCTTCCTCCATCTTCTTTGAAAAAAGAGCAAAGACTCTCGTGGACAAATGCATCATTTTTAATGAAAATCTTACAAAGTGCAAACTGTTTGATGGGACTTGGCAAAGTCGTTAATACGTAAAGAGTCTCTTTATCTGGGTTATAACCCGCTTCTACGACCATACTTTCTCCATATTCATTTCGCGAAAAAACGCTATCTTTAGATAAATTCATAAGGTAGTTCGACAATGATACATCTTCTCCCGCCTTTGGGCACAATAAAAACTCAGTCGAGGTCTTCCAGTTCAATTGTTTTGCGCCAGGGGTTAAAGAATCTTTTAGCCCATAGTCTAATTCCATCCGTCTTTCATAATCATTCTGACGTATGGAAGCCACATCGTATTTAAGGTGTTCAAACCCGTTCCATCGCATTGCTTCTTGGACCTCTCGTTCTTCTTCAGGAGATGGTGTGTAGCTCGTTTCTGTATCTGAATAAACCCACTCACCTATTTCGAATCTGTTACCTTTTGATTTACGATCTTCTATAGGCTTTGCCGCCCATTCCGCCCATCGCTTCAAAGTAAACGCAGCCTCTTCTTTCGTTACAGTTCTCATCCAGGTATAGTTCCGATTCTCAGATTCATGGCCAGACAACAACTTAGGATTTGACAGAAAGTTCTCTATGCTACCACATATCAGTTCTATTTTTGCCCTTGTGATAGGATTGAGGAGAATGTTTTCGAGCTTGGTCACCCACCGCAGATTCTCTGGGCGATTATTACAGCGATTAGTATCTATATGGTCAACCACCATTCCTGGCCGAGGCTCGGGCCCGTGGAATGCAGTACATACTACTTGATGGACACGAATAATACTGGAAAGCAACATATATCCAGTCTTCGGGTCTTTGCGCCCAAAGGTCCATACGTTGTCATACTTACAAAAACGTGCTCCTTCCTTAGGTAGCCTCATTATAGCGCCATTATCCCGGACTAGATACTGACGCCCCTTGTATTCGCACTGCTTTTCGCAGTCGAATACATCAATAAGATTATTTGATTCCATTAGACTACCTGTTTTTGTCGTTCGAAATCAAATCAAGGTGCGCATCCAGAACAACACAAATCCGAGACAGAATATCAATACCTGTTGAATACTTTCCTTGCTCGATACGGGATAAATTTGCTGCGTCTATTCCGGTAAGAAGAGCCAGGTCACGAGCCTCCATTCTTTTCTTTTCACGTAGCTCGCGAATACGCTGACCAATCCGAACACGCTCGGGCATTCGATTACCATAGTCCATTCCCAATGCAGGAACTGCATTGCGTAGAAAGTCAGACGTAATCCTGTTTACCATCTGCTCCTTGTCGTCAGAAAAGTTGCGGTCAAAGATGAATTCAATTAAATGAAGCACATACGCTTTGTACTCATCGCTACTGTACTTAGCTACATCAGATGTGATATTGAACAGTTCTCCATCTTTCGTTTGCACCTCTACAGTATGATCATCAAGGATCTGGGCACGAGAATAAGTCTCGTAAGACAAAAATTTCTTAAGGTTTTTATCCATAGTTTAATCAAACGTTTTTACCGTGGTGTCCCCACTTTAAATTAAACGACAGACAAATGTAGTATAATTATTCTTAATTGGCAAATAAACCAATCGGGCATGCCGAACTTACATCTCTTGAATTATCATTGGTAATAATTCTTCATCGGCAGGCAGCCATTTTACGCTATAAAACTCACCTATTGAGAGCCATCGAGCAGCTTCATGCTCATTTAAATGAAGGGCATCAGATGCAAGTGTGCATATATAGCAATGCATCGTAAGGTGAAAATTCGGGTAGTCAAATTCGACTGTATGCAGAAATTTTTCTATTCTAATTTCCGTGGAAAGTTCTTCTTCTATTTCCCGAGTGAGTGCTTGTTCTGGGGTCTCTCCTACTTCCATCTTCCCTCCTGGGAATTCCCACCAGTCTTTGAAATCACCATATCCCCGCTGAGTGGCAAATATCTTATCTTCTTTTCTGATTATGGCCGCTACGACCTCTATGGTTTTCATAATGATTGTTCTGTTATATACTCGTAAAGATTGTTCTCGACCGGAGTATCGAGTTTATACCCAATTTCTACAGCTGTAACATCCTCCGTATCATTCATCACAAATGGATGCAGATGGCCATTGTGACGGATAGTACCCAAGAAATAAAATTCCTTGGATGTCTGATCATCCTTATTCTTCCTAACGAAGAGCGGCATTAAGATGCCACGTTCTTCGCTATGAATAGCATTCTGGACATCTTCAGAATCTACAGTACGTCGGCTTTTGGAAATAGCTGTTAACGAAGAAGGATCTGTAAATCTGTCTTCATACTTGGTGGTAGCTGTAATACCCTCGTCTTTCTCATAGTTAATAAAGATAGGGTAAGTCTTTGAGTAAGAGTCATATTTATAGCCACCAATATTTAGAGAGACTTCCTCTTTCTTCCAGTTTAAAAGCCAACAAACTTCGGCGTACGTATACTTCTTGTATAGATTAAACAGAGTCCCAGCGTACAAATGGGAATAATCACGATTATGTCTGTAGATGCCGAATTCCAGCAACTCACGGACTGCATCATGGAATGCCTCATTCTTCAACGCTTTTTTGAAAACATCAGAAAGGGAGAAAACGCCATGGCTCTCTTTTGCCAATGCAATATGGAATCTCTCACCGCGGAAAAAAATCCCACTTAATACAGAAACAACACTTGCTCGTGTTTTTTCATCCAGCGTCACCCCATAACGATTGGCCAAAAGGGGCTCCCACAAATCAGCTAAATCTGGCTCGTCAATAAGAATTCTTAACAATGCCAACTCATGAATCCGCATTCCAGATGCGAATTTTCGCGAGATGAATTCCAGTATCTGATACTGCTTGTCAGACCACTTCTCTGTAAAATCTTCCTCGTAATCTCTGAGGAATGCTTGATATGAGCCTTTTTTGTCAATGAGGCGTAGCGGATCTAATTCGCCCAACTCATCAAATTCTTTTAGATGAGGAATTCTGCCCAGCTTATACTTCAAAGACAGGTATTCCTTTTTGAGGAGGCGAATCTGATTAAGATTGGCAGCATCAATAGATTTGTATATTCTGTCACGAGCAATTTCATCAAAGTAGATGGTGGAGGCACCTTTTATGATATTGTTCCCTTCCATCAATGAACGGCGGATATTGTCCTTATTTCCTGTCCGATCTCCAGATAATGCTATGGGAATCATATAGTTGGTCTGATAGTTCCCGATGAAGTCAAGTACTATCACAAACTCTTTCCCTTCGGCTTTACGAAGACCGCGACCAAGTTGCTGAACAAAAATGATAGGAGATTCGGTTGGACGAAGAAGAATAACCTGATTAATTTCAGGGACATCAACACCTTCATTGAAAATATCAACGGTGAAGATGTAGTCGAGTTTATCCGGACGTGAATCTGAGACCAGCCGTTCTATAGCTTTTTCCCGCTCTTGCTGAGAATCTTCACCAGAAAGCATTATTGTTTGATACCTCCCGGTTGCATTGAACTTATCACTCAATTCCTTCGCTTCATCTTTCCGGCTACAGAAGACCAATCCTTTTACTCTGTCGCCACTAAAACCATAATACTCCGCTCTATCAAGTATATACTTAACGCGCCTATCAGAAGTTAAATATCTAAACCGACTCAAATCGCTATTATCTTCACCCTCTATTTCGAGATCCGTAATACCGAAATAATGGAACGGACAAAGCATATCATTTTCAAGGGCTTGCTGGAGACGTACTTCACAGGCAATATTATGATCAAAGAGTTGGAATACATCAAAACTATCCGTTCTCTCTGGCGACGCTGACATGCCAAGCAACAGCTCCGGATGGAAATAGCTAATAATCTTTTGATAGCTCTCTGCACCTGACCGATGACACTCATCAAGGACAATCACAGAATACTCCTGAGGACCAAACTTCTCTCTTATGTGCTCTTTGGCCATCATATTCATCGTCGAAAACAGGAAAGAAGCATTCTTGGCTTTGCTGACATCATTATTGGTGCCGCTTAAGAGTTCCATCTGAATATTCTTGCCAAATATACGTTTGTAACTCTTGAGTGCTTGACGATTAATTTGCTCACGATGAGAAAGGAAAAGAGCCTTTTTCCCTTTTAGGATATTTTCAGAGAATAAGCGACGAATAGCAAATGCAGAAGCATATGTTTTACCAGTTCCGGTAGCAGAGATGAGCATAGCCCTTTTACCGCCGGCGCGTATAATTTCCTCTATGTTGATCGAGAAGAGCTCCTGCATGGAGTTGGGTTGTAGAACCTTAGAATAGCCAAGATCAAGAGTCCTTGTTAGTCTTGTTATTTCATCCCGCTCTTTTCTGCTGTTCTCATATAGGACAGCGTAATCATCCCGATACTCTTCATAACAGACCGAGGAATCCCATAGGTCATTGAATTCCGCCTCCACATCCTTCGCGTATGAACCGCTCATAGAGGACACAAGCCGGGTATTCCACTCATGATTCTTCGTGATAGCATCTTGTGTAAGATTGGAACTGCCAACTATTATCCGAAGACTGTCCCCATTATGGAACATGTATCCTTTTGTATGGAAACCGACATTGTTATCGCCTGTTTTGAAAATGCGGACATCCAGATTACTTAGCGAAGCAAGCTTATTCAATGCCCTAGGGTCGCTGAACATCAGATAATCCGTTGTCAAAATACGGCCACGAATTCCTTGCTTCTCAAGATCCTTGAGCGTTCCAAGGAGTGGCGCAATTCCGCCCATTGTTATAAAAGCAACGCTGATAAACAGGTCGTCACATCCTTTCATTTCCTTCTCGATAGCAGTCAAGACTTTTCTTCCATGAGAATTCGAAAGCAGGCTGGGTGAAAAGGTTGGGTCGGATTCAAGGGTAGCATCGATGAATGCCTTGTGGTACCCATCAACAAGTTTACGAGTAGACAATTTGTCCATTAATGCTTAATATCCTCTCTTTGATTTGCAAAGATAACAAAAATAAAGATACTATTTCTTTGACACAAGACGTTGAAAAGCCGTTTGATTACAGATTCATTAACTTTAATAATAACCCATTTTTAGCATTGAAAATGCCGACCCCCGCGGAGGTCGGGAGTCTTTGTTTACACCTCCACCTCCCACTCTACCAGCGATCTGTCTAGGCTGATGCTTTTCACACCGCCTTGCGGGCCGTGGATGTAGTAGTTCTGGGCAATGTTGTCGGCGATTTCGCTCTTGAAGGCAAGTTTGACGGCAGCGCTCTTTTCGCTGTATGAGTTGCCGAAGGGGTCAACCAGGTCCTTGATTCTTTTCTTGATGGAGAAGATGTTCTCGTGGATGGTGAGTTTCTTATAAATGGCGTATATCTCGTCTTTATGGTCTTGCAGATCCGCGACTCTGCAGCCCTCGGGGTGTTTCAAGAAGAAAAAGAACAATGCTTTGGGTAGCTGCCGCATTTTGACTTCTTTGCCGTAGTCTGTGAGGAGGATGCGCCAGTCGGAGGTTATCTTCAGTCGGCTGAGTTTTACAGCTTTTTGAATCCACGCCTCTATGACAGATGTGGGGAAATCATCCATTACCAGCAGTGCGATCTTTGCCTCCACTTCTTCAGCCAACTTCTGAAGATCTTTTTCACTCCGTGTGGGGCGGCCGACAGGGGGAATGGCCTCTCCCTCGATTACTTCAACGCCAGACGCCCTGCTGGATTTCCGCATTGAAAAGCGGATATCACCATCTCTGCCGAGATCGAAGATATCCTTAACTGCCTTGCGCATTATTCTGGATTCATCCGGGCATCCTGGCAGTTCAATTTCTACCACATAGAAGGTATCCGCTTCTTGATCATACCTGACCAGATAACGGAATCCAAGCTTCATTTTCAACCCCAGGGCTTCAGCTACTGCTTGATTGAAGGCTTCTTCACATAGGTCGTCAACGTCAATGTCAAGACCAGGGAAGTTATACTCGATGGACTCAGCCGACAGGTTTGGCATTACCCAGTCATAGCACTTGAGTTCATATCCTTTCTCTATCAGTTTTGATTCAATCTCTATACGGTCAGAATAATCAATCTGCCCGCACCAATTATTAATCAGCCAGACGTGCCGGGGATTGACCGGAAACGGCACTGCGTCCACCGCTTTATACGGTGTGCCGGTGAAGAGATTGTCGATAAGAGATTTGTCCATTATTGCCTTCTTGGAATAACAAATATAGACAATTATCAAGATAAAAGGAACCAGGAACTCATCTACCCAAGGGGTTGAGGCTATTTCTCATCAAAGATGTCAAGCAAAGAACAACAAATACCTTCTTCTTTCTGCTTTTTCCACATTTTACCAGCCTTGGCCCTCGCTTTCCTTATCTCAAAGCTCATCCTCACCATACCATCTTCGTCGGCATCGAAATCCAAAGCGTTGTCAATGTGCAGGTCTTTTGCCACTTCCACTGCATCCTGGTTGGCACCGATATAGGCCAGCGTCCAGCCTTTCTCACGCAGCCTGTCCACAAGTGCTTTGATGGTTTTGCCGGAGTATTCTTCTGATGAATTCTCCATCCCGTCGGTTATCACTGTGGCCAGCACGCGGTCATCTTCGTGGACAAGTCCCTCCAACTCATTCAGAGTTTTGCCCATTGCGTCGTAAAGCGGCGTACATCCGCCGGGTCTGTAGTCAGCCTCTGAAAAGTCTTTTATGCTCTCGATGGGCACCCGGTCACGGCGAGTCTTTATGCCTTTGATACCATTCCCCTCAAATGTCACTATGGTGACATAATTCTTCTGTTCTGGATGTTCCTCCTGGTCTTTACGGATACCGCCCAGCACTTCGTTTATGCTGGTCAGGGTTTCACGGTAGATGGACGACATGCTCCCGCTCTCGTCCAGGATAATCACATTGTATATGTTCATGGTTCAAAGAATTATTGGTTTCTTGCTGCTAAAGTAAGCCTTCCCAATGCCTCTACATAATAACTACAAGGCTTGTATAAATTATCGTCAAGTTATTTGTTGGAATACCTTTGATTTCAAATAAAAAATCGCAATTGAAACGACTGTGGCTTTGAAAGGAGATTCGTCTCTCGGTACTGCAGATTCAAGTGCGCTATTAGCAAGACGGGACCATTGTCCGAAGGCGTCCAGGACGTAGAGAGAGGGGTATTATGCACCAACCCGTCGGAACTACCCGTTATTTCTTTGGAATAGATTAGAGGTCTGTTTTGGTGCTTTCCTGCGAATTTGATTTCGCTGAGGACAACCTCTGCTGACCTCTATTTTATAACAAGGCTCATCATCGCGATTCGGACACGTTGACATAACAAAAAAGTGGGGCTGTATAAGCAACCCCACAAAGATCCGAATGCACACGTATGTGGCTCTACGACGAGCGATGCACAAGGCGCACTCGCACCTTTTTTGATGTAATACTCTGGAATCGTTCCGCAAGCGATTCCTCCTCTTTGGCGCAACGCGGCTCGGCGAGTCAGAGTAAGGTTCAGCGCTTTTTATTCCACATATAAGAAAGGCATCCCGACGGCTCATACTGATTAGGCTAATCCCGGTACTACTACATCTTGGCAGATTCTTTTTGAAAACAAAGTTATTATTCTTTAAGACGGATCTCGCCCTTAATACAAGCCTTGTATACTATTGTGCCTGAACAAGCAATTCGCACCTTTGCGTCTGGGTACTTTGTTTATGAGATATGGATAGGGATTAGGCCTGTCTAGAAGTAATCATATACAAAGAGCCAAGCTTGCCACGGCAGGGTCTTTTGACGGGGGTTATTTCCTCTATTCCGGCGGCAAGCTTTATAATAAAGCCAGCATCCATCGTTGAAGGCTTTCGTAAAATACGTCCCCCTCTTTCGAGGTTCTACCGTATGGCGGAAGCTCACGGCTCTGATTCTTCTGTGGATACGGCAATTGGTGCCGAGGGTTGCAGAAGTCTCAGAGTCGTTTATTTCTAAACAATAACAAAACGCCCCTACCGTCTATTTCGGCAGGGGCGTCATTGTCAAAAGAGGTTATCAGTCGCAGTAGCTTCACCAGCCTACGCTCCAGGAGTCCAGGTAGTCTCAGCCAGCATCACACCGGACTTCTCGCCAGTTTCGGAGTTGACGTAGAAGTAGCGGAAGAACACCTTGGGAGCGCCTGCGGTCAGGGCGCCGTTCTTGGCAGCATACTCGGCGTGAATATCCACGGCAGCGTCGGTGGGCTCCTCCACCATCTTGATCATAGCGGCCACCGTTCGACCATCTGGCACGAATATCGGGAAACAATCTCTTTATCTCAGCCTATCACGGGTTCGCCACACTGGGTGCCAAGCATATACCCTCCCCTGCTCCATTTGAGCCGTTTCCGTCGTTTATTGTACAATTGCTGGGGGCCTCGGTAATTGGAGATATCCTACTACTCAAGCTGCAACTGGAGGTGGATGATCCGAATGGACGGTACCGGCTGCTGACCAAAGTACAGCTCACTCGCCCAGGCGGCGGACGGAATCCGGGAGCTATGAGAAACTTTCTGGCTGATGGTACCGCGAGCGAACCGCGACAGACAGTGTCCATCACAGGTTACAAATCTATCTGGGGTCTTGACCTGGAGTCGTATCAGGTTCACGCACGGTGCATCCTTCTGGATACAGAAACCGGATACAGGAACCAGTTTGCTCCAGTATCCGGTATCGCCAGTTTGTAGATAGGCTATTTCTTCACGTAGGCTGTTGCCCTTCCTTCGCCAACCTTGCTGATGAATCCGGAGGATACAAGGTCTGCAAGGGTGCGCTCTATGGTGGTGAGACTGATGTCCGGGCAGACCTGCGCTATTTCTTTCTTGGTAATCTTTCCAGGGGTACGCTCTATTATGGCTTTGATTCGCTCTGGTTTTGATACCTTGCGATAGCGTAGGTGCTCTACGCGGTCTTCGAATTCATTGTAGGCTTTGACTAAAATCCCCAGCATATATTTCAGGAACGGCATATAGTTGTTGTCTCCTTCGTGCCAGTTTTGGGAACTTTCCTGCAGTGCTTCATAGTAAGAATCCTTACTCTTCTCTATGAGCATTTCTATACTTATGTATTTGCCCACGATGAAGCCGGCGCGATAGAGCAACAAGAGTGTCAGAAGGCGACTCATACGTCCGTTACCATCGTTGAACGGATGAATACACAAAAAGTCAAGGATGAAGATGGGCATCAATACCAGCGGATCGTATGTGCCGGCTTCAATGGCGTCGTTGTATTTGTTACACAAGTCTTGTATGGCCTCAGCTGTCTGGAAAGCGGGGACAGGCCGGAAACGAATTGTTTCAGTTCCATCGGCCTTCTTCTCTGCTATAATATTGTCAGAGTTCTTATATGCGCCACCAACTGCACTGCTGCTGAAAGAATACAGATCCCGGTGCAACTGGAGTATGTTATTGGGGCGAGGGGCAATGTATTCGTATGATTCGTGGATGGTGGCTAGCACATCTCGATATCCCGATATCTCCTCTTCGTTTCTGTTGCGGGGTTGTACTTTCTCCTGGACCAGAGCCCTCAACCGTTCGTCGGTTGTATAGATACCCTCAATACGGTTGGATGCGTCCGTACTCTGAACCTTGGCAACTTCCAAAAGAGCGGTAAGAACATCAGGTTCTGCTTCTATGAAGAGTTCCTGACGGCCGCGGCCCTCGTGAAGCCGTGTGAGCATAGCAACCACTTCCGGAGTCAACAGGTCTTTTGGTCGGTTTATGAAATCGTATTCGTGCATAGTGTCTCTTTATTTCAGTGCAAATATAGCCTTTTTCTGCATCATTTGCTATTTTTCTGCATCATTTTTCAAAATTTGATGCAGAGAGGGGACCAAATAAGGCATATTACTTGAAGTAGTCGTACTTGTCAGAGAGTAAAAAACAAGCCCCGCAGAATAGCTGCAGGGCTTAATACTCAATAAAAAGGACTTTAGTGATTACCTATTTGCCTTTTTGAACAGATCGCCTTTGAAACTCTTTTCAATCACCTTGCTGATGCAGGTGTTCGTAGCTCTGTAACCGTTGAACATAGTGGCGTCGGCCTGGTGGGTCTTGGATTTCCAGAGTTCATTGCCGGCCTTGTCCAGCACAGAAGGGGTGAGCCAGGTGCGAGGGCTGTTGAAAACCATTTTCTTTTTGGACTCTACCTTAAGGATGAAATCTGCCTCTTCGACAGTGGCAACGATTGCCCAGTCTCCTGCAGCAACAAGTTCCCGTGTCACATCTTCAATCTCATCGTCAGGAATGGGAACACACTTCAAAAGTTAAAAGTTAAGTAATTGTTGACATTATTCCAAAGGCGCACTAAGCCTAAATCTTGAATAATTGGAGCCTAAGTATACTATTATTTTATATCTTTGGCTTACTATGAAAAAATCCATATTCCTGATCCCGCTGGCCTGCGTTCTGGTTCTGGCAGGCTGCAAATCGAATTCAAGTACAGTAAAAATGATCCCCAGGATCCCCGTGTACAATTCGCAGGGATTGCCCGGCCCTGAACACAGCAGGGGCCATCAAACCATTCTTGACCACGAAGTTGTGGTCAAGGACGGGTGGCTGCAGCCCTGGCTGGACTACGACAGCCTTATGGTTTGGTCTATGAATTTCCTGATAGACGGCCCGCTGTTCGATATGCCCGAAGGCTTGCTCCCGGGATATATTGTGACATCATCTTTCGGCACCTACAGGGGGGCTTATGTAGATGTCCTGACCGAAGACCGCATTTACCGCGAGCGCAGGGTGGTCAACAATCAAGGCAGCAACGCATATTTCGCAATGAAGCTGTTCCGCTATTACTATCCATATACCGGAGACATTCGGGCGCTGGTTCCAGTAAAAGACTTTCTGGACAGGATGCTGATGTTCATCACTCCCGACGACTGGGCCTGGCCGGGAATGGTCCGCACCCAGGACAACGACGATCCTGACGGAATCTACCTGGACGAAAGGCTGGAGCCCGACAAAGCCGCTATGGTGGGCGTCGCCTATATGGATTATGCAAAATTCACCGGCGAAGACAAATACAAGGCTATGGGCGAACATATCGCCGAACTGCTCCTCAAGAATATCAAGGAGGGCTCCGAGAAAGAGTCGCCCCTCCCCTTCAGGGTGAATATGCGCACCGGCGAAACAGAGGACGCCTATTCGTCCGATATGATATTCGTGGTGGAGTTCTTGGACAAGTTTCTCGCCTGCGACACCTCCCTGGACAAGGCTGAAGTGAAGGCAAAGAGGGATCTGGTATTCGACTGGATAATGAACTGCCCGGTGAAAAACGGCCTCTGGTCGGGGTATTTCGAGGATATTGACAGCGAGTGCCTGACCAATATGAACCAGTTTGCCCCGCTGGAAACCGCAAGGTATCTGCTTAACCATCCCGAAACCTGCAGCGATTACAAACAGGTCGTGCTGGACCTTCTAGCCTTTGTAAAGGGCCGCTTTGGCGGCACGGTGCGCTTTGGCGGAGTGAGCATCTGCGAGCAGGACGACTGCTTCCTGGAGATGAGCAGCCACACCGCACGTTACGGCTCCGTGCTGGCACGCTGGGCCCGCGAGACGGGCTGCGAGCAAGCCAAGAATGAGGCTCTTGCCACCCTGGCCCTCTCTGAGTATTCGGCCTACAATCACACATCCAAGGGCAATATCTCGGTCAATTCAGTGGGCATAGAATGGTATCCTATCTGGTATTCCGACAGCTATTTTGACTATCTGCCCCACTTCTTCGAAGGGATGGCCGCCTGGCCGGAGATTATTCCCGAGGGAACCGACCATATCTTCGGCACTACCTGTATGCTCAACAATGTAGAATACGGCCCCGGCAGCGTAAAATACACTGCACTGGAAGCCGACGGCACCGAGCGAATGAAACTCTCTTTCAAGCCCAAGGTCCTCTGCGGCGGCGAACCTCTGCCCAAATCGTGCTGGAAGTTCGGCTCCTGGAGAGGTTGCGACAATATCCTCACCATCAACCGCAAGGGCGTGACCGACATCGAAATTGTAAATGAATAACCAATAATACGCTATGAGAAGATTTTTGATCCCCCTGGCCTGCATCATTGTCCTGACCGGGTGCAAACAGAGTGCGACAACAGCCCAGATGACTCCCAGGATTCCCGTTGTTAATTCGCAGGGAATTCCGGGCCCCGAAGATGCCGATAACATCCAGGAAATATTTGAACATCCCGTGACTGTCAAAGACGGCTGGCTGCAGCCCTGGATGAACTACGACACACTGCTGGTATGGTCAATGAACTTCCTTATCGACGGACCCAAGGTAGAGACACCAGACGGCGTTCTCCCGGGCTACCTCGCAACCGCATCTTACGAGAAATGGGCTATGGTTTTTCCTGAGGTCCTGACAGAAGATGGCATCTGGCGGGGAAATATGATTCCAAACAACCAGGGCAGCAACGTCTATTTTGCAATGAAGTTGTTCCGCTATTATTATCCATACACCGGAGACCTCAGGGCGCTGGTTCCCGTGAAAAATATCCTTGACAGGATGTTGATGTTCCTCACTCCCGACGACTGGGCCTGGCCTGGTATGGTCCGCACCCAGGACAACGACAACCCCGACGGAATATGGCTGGACGAGAGGCTTGAACCCGACAAGGCCGGTATGACCGGCATCGCCTTTATGGATTATGCCAAGTATACAGGCGAAGAGAAATACTGGGTGATGGCAGAGCATATTGCTGAACTCCTGCTGAAGAACATCAAAGAGGGCTCTGAAAAAGTATCACCGCTCCCCTTCCGTGTTAATATGCGCACCGGAGAAACCGAAGATGCCTATACTGCCGATATGATTTTCGTGGTGGAATTCCTGGACAAGATGCTAGCCTGCGATACTTCTCTTGATAAGGCGGACATTAAGGCAAAGAGAGACCTTGTGTTCAATTGGATAATGGACAACCCGGTAAAAACAGGCCTCTGGTCAGGATATTTCGAGGATGTTCCCGAGCGACTGTACAATATCAACCAGTTCTCCCCGATGGAAACTGCAAGGTATATGCTGGACAATCCCGACGCCTGCAAGAATTACAAGCAGCTTGTTCTGGACTTGCTCGCCTTTGTCAAGGGGCGCTTCGGCGGCACCGTCCGCTATGGCGCTGCCAGCATCAACGAGCAGGACGCCTGCTTCTACGAGATGGGAAGCCATACCGCCCGCTACGGCTCCGTGCTGGCCCGCTGGGCGGCAGAAACCGGCTGCGAGCAGGCCAAGAATGAGGCGCTGGCCACACTGGCCCTTGCAGAGTATACTGCTTACAACAAGACATCCAAGGGCAATATATCGGTCAATTCGGTAGGCCTGTATTGGGCCGGCATCTGGAGTTCCGACTGCTACTTCGACTACCTGCCCCACTTCCTGGAGGGTATGGCCGCCTGGCCCGAAATCATCCCGGAAGGAACCGACCATATCTTCAGCACAACCAGTATGATGAAGGATGTGCAATACGGCCCCGGCAGCGTGAAATACAGCGCGCTGGATGCCGACGGCACCGAGCGGATCAAGCTTTCTTTCAAGCCCAAGGTCCTTTCTAACGGAAAACCCCTCCAGAAGTCCCAGTGGAAATTCGGAACTTGGAGGGGCTGTGACAATATCCTTACTATCAACCGTAAAGGCGTAGCCGATATCGAGATAGTAAGCGAATAAGATTACGACAGAACTATTTCGCCTTCGCGGATGTCGGCGGTGATGGTCTTGGCTTTGGACAGGCTGCCGTCAAGCAGCTGCTTTGCCAGTTCGTCTATCAGGTCGCGCTGAAGCACACGCTTGATGGGCCGTGCACCGTAGACGGGGTTGTATCCCTTGTCGCTGAGGTAATCCACAAACTGGTCTGTGAATTCCAAGTCGATATCCATAGCGGCCAGTTTGCCCTTGAGGTCGGCCATCTGGATCTTGAGGATCTCGCGCACGTTTTCGCGGCTCAGCGGGTGGAACATTATTATCTCGTCTATACGGTTCAGGAACTCTGGACGCACGCTGTGCTTTAGCAGCTCCATAACCTTGTCGCGGCACTTGTCAAAGTCCTCGTCCTGGGCTATCGCATCCTGAATCACGTCGCTGCCGACATTGGAAGTCATAATCAGAATGGTGTTCTTGAAGTCCACCGTACGGCCCTTGTTGTCGGTCAACCGGCCGTCGTCCAGAACCTGCAGCAGCACGTTAAACACGTCGGGATGGGCCTTCTCTATCTCATCCAGAAGCACCACTGAATAGGGTTTGCGGCGCACCGCCTCAGTGAGCTGACCGCCCTCTTCATAACCGACGTATCCCGGAGGCGCACCCACCAGACGCGACACGGTGTGACGCTCCTGGTACTCGCTCATATCGATACGGGTCATCATATTCTCGTCGTCGAACAGATACTCCGCCAGGGCCTTTGCCAGTTCGGTCTTGCCCACGCCGGTGGTACCAAGGAACATAAACGAGCCTATTGGCCGCTTCTCGTTCTGCAGGCCGGCGCGGCTGCGGCGCACGGCATTTGCCACGGCGCTGATGGCCTCGTCCTGGCCCACGACCCTCTTGTGCAGTTCCTCTTCTATATGAAGCAGCTTCTCTTTTTCGCTCTGCATCATCTTGCTCACGGGGATGCCGGTCCAGCGGGCCACGACCTCGGCGATGTCGTCTTCGCTCACCGCCTCGTTCATAATGGGGTTCTCCCAGGATTCCTTCTCTTTTGTAAGACTCTCTATATCGCTCTGAACCTGCTGCATACGGCCGTAGCGAATCTCGGCCACACGGCCGTAGTCGCCGCTGCGCTCTGCAGTCTCGGCTTCGTGGCGCAGATTCTCCAGCTCCTGGCGCTTGTTGCTAAGGTCGCTCAGGACGTTCTTCTCGCTGTTCCACTTGGACATCAGCCGCTCCTGCTCTGCTTTTGTCTGCTTGAGTTCAGCCTCTATCTTGTCCAGCTTGGCGCCTTCGCCCTCGCGCTTGATGGCCGCCTTCTCTATTTCGAGCTGTTTGATACGGTGGTTCAGATCGTCTATGGGCTCCGGCACTGAATTCATCTCCAGACGCAGCTTGCTGGCCGCCTCGTCCACCAGGTCAATGGCCTTGTCGGGCAGGAAACGGTTGGTGATGTAGCGGTGCGACAGCTGCACGGCGGCTATAATAGCATCGTCTTCTATACGCACCTTGTGGTGGTTTTCGTACTTCTCTTTAAGACCACGCAGGATGGATATGGACTCGGCCGGCGAAGGTTCGTCTATCATCACCATCTGGAAACGGCGCTCCAGCGCCTTGTCGGTCTCGAAGTACTTCTGATATTCATCTAGGGTTGTGGAACCTATGGCCCTGAGTTCGCCTCGGGCCAACGCCGGCTTCAGGATGTTGGCGGCATCCATAGCGCCGCTGGTACGTCCAGCGCCCACCAGAGTGTGGATTTCATCTATAAAGAGGATGATTTCGCCGTTGCTCTCGCACACGGTCTTGACCACGCCCTTCAGACGCTCTTCAAATTCGCCCTGATATTTGGCGCCGGCAATCAGCGCGCCCATATCCAGCGAATAGATGGTCTTGGTTTTAAGGTTTTCGGGGACATCACCGTTTATGATTCGCTGCGCGATGCCCTCGCTGATGGCGGTCTTGCCCACACCGGGCTCGCCCACCAGGATAGGATTGTTCTTAGTCCTTCTGCTAAGAATCTGAAGCACCCTGCGGATTTCGTCGTCACGACCAATCACAGGATCCAATTTAGACTGCCGCGCCCTCTCGTTGAGGTTTACGGCGTATTTTTCCAATTCCTGAATATTCTGATTCATTTTAATTTCTCCTTTGCCTAAACCATAATCAACATATTTGCCATCCGCATTTTTCTGCCAAATTGTCACTATATTTGCTCTTCGTTAAAGAAAACCGAAATGAATAAACTCTTCAGATTTCTATCCATTGCCCTGATTGTGCTGCTTACAGGCTGCGGCACTATGAAACTCTCAAGGACCGAGAGGAGGCACATCCCCGCCCCTATGCAGGGAGTGCCGGAGCAGATCATAATCAAGAAAGGCTACACGACATCTTACAACCAGAACACGCTCCAGCCCAACTGGGTTTTTTGGCGGCTGATTGCCGACCACGTAAATGGTGATGAAGCCCGTAGCGGCAATGCTTATCACGAAGAGAGAAAGGTTGCCAAGCCTCGCGCCACGCTGGCCGACTACCGCCGCAGCGGCTTCTCCCGCGGCCATATGTGTCCCGCCGGCGACAACAAGTGGGACAAGCAGGCAATGTACGACTCGTTCTCACTGATTAATATCTGCCCCCAGACAGAGCGCTGCAACTCCGGCGTGTGGAACAACATAGAGATGCAGTGCCGCGAATGGGCGCTGGAATACGGTGAGTTGTATATCGTCAGCGGCCCCATTTTCGGGTCCAGGCCAGAAACCATCGGTCCCAACAAAGTGCCCGTGCCCGACGCCTTCTTCAAGGTGGTCGTTTGCATGAACGGCAAGAAAAAGGGCATCGGTTTTATATGCGACAATGTGGACCGCAACCAGACAATGAAAAAATGCGTGGTGACGATAGACGAGATAGAGCGCATCACCGGCATTGATTTCTTCCCCCACCTCACTGCCCACGAACGCCACGCTGTGGAAGACAGGGCCAATCTTAGAGACTGGTAGCGGTGAAAAGGATTTTACTTTCTATAATCCTGCTGGCAGCCTGCCTGTGCCTTAACGCACAGGACAGCGGCGGATTCGTGACCAAGCACGCCCGGATGGACCGCAGCCGCATAAACATAGGCACCTACCACCTTGCCCCGTACGCCCGTACCGATGCCCACATCAAGGACCTGGCGGAGTGCGGCATAGACTATGTGATGTATATGAACAACGACCCGGCGGTGCTGGACATCTTCTCCAAATATGGCGTCGGGGCCATCATTGTGGGCACCGTGCCCCTCTGGTGGGGCGGTTTCGGCGACAATGCCGGCACCCTGGAGGCAACCCATCCCCTGAACAAATACACCGAAGCGGCGGCCAATTTCACCGACCATCCGGCCATTTGGGGCATCGCCATAGGCGACGAACCTTCCTGCCTGGATTTCCCCTATTATAATAAAGTAGTGCGCGCGGTGGAAGAGGGTTTCCCCAACCAGTTTGCACACCTCAACCTGCATCCGACATACGCGCCGGGGCCGCGGAGCGGCAACGACCCCACCAAAGGGGCGCTGGGCGCAGCCACCTATCAGGAATACATAGACGCATATTGCAAATATATCCCGTGCGATTATATAGCCTACGACTATTATTACCAGCACGGCGGCGTGCCGCTGGATTTGGCCAATATGCGGATTGTGGCCGACGCTTGCCTGGCCACCGGCCGCAGTATGTGGCCCACGGTGCAGGTCAACAGCAACAAGGTGGACGAATGGATCACCTTGGACCAGCTCCGTTTCCAGGCCTACAGCGCTATGGCATTCGGTGCAGAAAACATCACCTGGGCCTGCTACACCTGGGGCTGGTGGTACAACCAGGTCCTCTACGGCAACGGCGACAAGACCCAGCAATATGACAAGCTCAAAACCGTGAATGCAGAAATTCACGCCTTCTCTCCCCGCTATATGAAATACCGGAGGACCGCCACCAGCTGCGTCGGCTTCGAAGGCACCGATATGCTGGAAGGGAGCGGAATGGAAAATAAGGAGGTCTATGACGACGGGCTGTTCCGGGACCTCACTGCCGGCTGCCCTCTGATTGTGGGCACAATGGAGGCGCGCGACGGCGGCCGCGGACGGGCACTGTTTATCTGTGTGTCAGACGACCCGTACGACAAGAACCCGCAGGGCCACACACTCAGCTTCAAATGCCGCAAGAGAATCTCCGTGATGAACAACGAAGGCCCCGTGAAGGTAAAGCGCAAATGCGGCGGCCGTTACGAGATACACGTAGCATCCAACCAGGGAATACTGATAGAGGTCAAATAAGCACAAAACCCGGCGCAAATGCACCGGGTTTTGTGTAGCCCCTACAGGAATCGAACCTGTATTTAAGGTTTAGGAAACCTCCGTTCTATCCGTTGAACTAAGAGGCCATTTGTGGGGGCCTGATTACTGTGCCTTCTTGGCAATAATCTGACGACCGCGATAGTAGCCGCACTCAGGGCAAACGTGGTGATACATTACAGTTGCACCGCAGTTGCTGCAAGTAGCCAGGGTCGGCATAGGAGCTACGTCGTGGGTTCTTCTTTTGTCTCTGCGCTGTTTGGAGACTTTTCGTTTAGGATGTGCCATTGTTCTTTATTTTTAATTTTCTTTTTGTTTCAGCAAATCTTTAAGGCCGCTGAACGGTGTGTTTACCGGTTCTTTGGCCATTTCTTCCTCTTTGCTAAGGCGGGCGAGAGCCTCGGGGTTGCATTCACCCTCGGGGTGAACCTTGCACATTGGCAGGGACACGCACACAAGGTCATACAGAGTCTGCCCCAGATCCATCTCGGAAGTACCTTCGCGAAGGATGATGACGTTGTCGTCGTCGTTCACAACATCTTCCGGAGCAGCGTCAAAGCGAACGGTCAGAGTCTCTTCTACATCCACGGGGAGCAGCAAATCCTCCAGACACCTGTCGCACTGAACCTTTGCATTGCCTTTGATTGCGCACTGAACCTCAAGCCAGTCACCTTTCTGCACCACAAAGAGGTGGACCTTGCAGTCCAGCCCCTCCAGAACGTCACGGCCAAAGTCGCTCAAAAACGCGTCAGAGAGCTCATAATCAAACTCCTGACCTTTGCGGGTGGCGCCGTGCAGAGGTATGACAATCTCGCTCATCGCTTTACCTTAAGCAAATTGGGGTGCAAATATAGCAATTTATTTTTGGTTTGCAACCTATTTTAACGCAGCGCGTTTGCGCGCAGTCTCGTCCAGCAGAATCTTGCGAAGACGCATCGAATGGGGAGTAACCTCTACCAGCTCGTCTTCCTGGATATATTCCAGCGCCTCTTCAAGGCTGAACTTGATGGCGGGCGGCAGCATCACCTTCTCGTCGCTGCCTGCGGCGCGCACGTTGGTGAGCTTCTTGGTCTTGCAGATATTGATGTTCAGGTCGCGCTCGCGGGTGTGCTCGCCAACCACCTGGCCGGCATAAATCTCCTCACCCGGCTCCACAAAGAAGCGGCCGCGGTCCTGCAGCTTGTCCATTGCATAGGCGATGGCGGTGCCGGTGTCCAGAGACACCAGGGAACCGTTGATACGCTTCTCTATATCGCCCTTGTAAGGCTCGTAGTCTTTGAAGCGGTGCGACACCACTGCCTCGCCGGCGCTGGCTGTGAGAAGGTTGCTGCGAAGACCCATCATACCGCGGGACGGGATATCAAAGTCCAGATGGGTGCGGCCGTCGCGGCTGTCCATATGCACCAGGGCGCCTTTGCGGCGGGTGGCCATCTCAATGGCGCGGCCCACAAACTCGTCGGGCACGTCAATGGTCAGATTTTCAATAGGTTCGCAGCGCTGGCCGTTGATGGTCTTGTCCAGCACCTTGGGCTGCCCGACCTGAAGTTCGAAGCCCTCGCGGCGCATCGTCTCAATCAGGATGGAGAGGTGCAGCACACCTCGGCCATAAACCACAAAAGAGTCGGTGCCCACGCCGGGCTTAACCCGCAGCGCCAGGTCCTTCTCCAACTCGCGGTCCAGACGCTCTTTCAGGTGGCGGCTGGTCACAAACTTGCCGTCCTGGCCAAAGAAAGGTGAGTCGTTGATGCTGAACAGCATACTCATAGTGGGCTCGTCCACCGCGATGGGCGGCAGGGCCTCAGGGTTTTCAAAGTCGGCGATGGTGTCGCCAATCTCAAATCCGTTGATGCCCACCACGGCGCAGATGTCGCCGCACTGGACCTCATCCACGGTACTCTTTTCCAGACCTTCGAACACCATCAGATCTTTGATTTTCTGCTTTTCTACTATGTCGTAACGCTTGCAAAGCGAGATATTGTCGTTTTTGTGCAGCACGCCGCGGGTAATGCGGCCCACTGCGATACGGCCCACGTAAGGACTGTATTCCAGCGAAGAAATCAGCATCTGGGGAGTGCCTTCCACAACCTCCGGCGCGGGGATTTCGTCTATGATGACGTCCAGCAGCGGGGAGATGCTGTCGGTGGGTTTCTTCCAGTCCAGCGACATCCAACCCTGCTTGGCACTGCCGAAAACGGTCTTGTAGTCCAGCTGCTCTTCGGTGGCGTTGAGGGTGAACATCAGGTCGAACACCTGCTCGTTCACAAAATCGGGGCGGCAGTTGGGTTTGTCCACCTTGTTCACCACCACAATGGGTTTCTTGCCCATCTCAATGGCTTTCTGCAGCACGAAACGGGTCTGAGGCATAGTGCCCTCGAATGCATCCACCAGCAGCAGCACGCCGTCTGCCATATTCAGCACGCGCTCTACCTCGCCGCCAAAGTCGGCGTGGCCGGGAGTGTCTATAATGTTGATCTTTACGCCTTTGTAGGTCACGGACACATTCTTGGCCAGAATGGTGATGCCGCGCTCGCGCTCCAAGTCGCCGGAGTCAAGAATCAAATCTCCCAACTTCTCCACCTCGCGCATATGGGTGGTCTGCTGTATCATCCTGTCCACGAGAGTGGTCTTGCCGTGGTCCACGTGGGCAATTATAGCTATGTTTCTAATTTCTTGCATAATCATCTCTGTTCGGGCGCAAAAATACAACTTTTTTTATACTTTTGTCCGCCTACACTTCCAATCGATTATGACAGAAAAAATTATCATTCTGGACTTCGGCTCTCAGGTGACTCAACTCATCGGCCGGCGAGTCCGGGAACTCAACGTATATTGTGAGATTCACCCTTTTAACAAGATGCCCGAGATAGGCCCCGACGTGCGCGGAGTCATTCTTTCCGGAAGCCCGGCGTCGGTGCGTGATGCAAATGCGCCCAGGCTGGATTTGAGCGGCATCAAGGGCCGCCTGCCGCTGCTTGGAATCTGCTACGGAGCTCAGTATCTGGCACATACCTACGGCGGCAGCGTAGAGAATTCGGGCAGCCGCGAATACGGCCGCGCTATGCTGCGCGTGGTGGATGCCGCCTCGCCGCTGCTGGCCGGAATCAGCAGCGAAACCCAGGTCTGGATGTCCCACGGCGACACCATCACCCGCCTTCCGGATGGCGCCGAGGTCATAGGCTCCACAGAGGATGTGGCCAACGCCGCCTATCATATCTGCGGCGAGGACACCTACGCCGTACAGTTCCATCCGGAGGTGTTCCACACAAAAGAGGGCCCCAAGATTCTGGAGAATTTCGTCAAGGGGATCTGCGGGTGCAAGGGCGACTGGACCGCAGAAAGTTTCATAGACACCACCGTGGCGGCGCTGCGCAAGCAAATCGGCAGCGACCACGTGATTTTAGGCCTGTCCGGCGGTGTGGATTCCACAGTTGCGGCGGTGCTGCTCAACAAAGCCATCGGCAGCCAGCTCCACTGCATTTTCGTGGACAACGGACTGCTTCGCAAAAACGAATTCAGCGACGTGCTGGAGTCATATAAGGATATGGGTCTGAACGTTACCGGCGTGGATGCCGGCGAGAAGTTCCTGGCCGCGCTGGCCGGGAAATCCGAGCCGGAAGCCAAGCGCAAGGCCATCGGCGGCGCCTTCATAGAGGTGTTCGACGCCGAGGCGCAGAAGGTCACCGGCGCCCGTTGGCTGGCGCAGGGCACCATCTACCCCGACGTGATCGAATCCTGCTCGGTCAACGGCCCTTCTGCCAAAATCAAGTCGCACCACAACGTGGGCGGCTTGCCCGAGAAGATGAACCTCAAGATTGTGGAGCCGCTGCGCAGCCTGTTCAAAGACGAAGTGCGCCGCGTGGGCCGCGCCCTGGGCATCAAAGACGAACTTGTGGGCCGCCACCCCTTCCCCGGGCCGTCTCTGGGCATCCGCATCCTTGGAGAAGTCACCGCAGAAAAGCTGGAGATACTGCGCAATGCCGATGACATCTTTATCCGCGGCCTTCGCGCCTACAAGTGCGACCTCCCCTGCGCCAGCGAGCCGCTGCGCCGCGCCACCAACCTCTACGACGCCATCTGGCAGGCGGGCGTGATGCTGCTGCCGGTGCGCAGCGTGGGCGTTATGGGCGACGAGCGCACCTACGAATACACCGTGGCCCTGCGCGCCGTGGTCTCCACCGACGGAATGACCGCCGACTGGTTCCCCCTCCCCTACGACTTTATGGCCAAAGTCTCCAACGACATCATCAACAAGGTCCGCGGCGTCAACAGAGTGTGCTACGACATATCATCGAAACCGCCGGCAACCATTGAGTGGGAGTAGCGGGGGGGATGTGCCAAAGTGACGTCAAGCAGCCCCTTGCTATATGATGGTTTGGCTGGGGTCGACCTGTCTGGAGGCCCTTATTTGTCGACTGACGTCAAGATTCCTCATCACAAATCGACCACTGAACTAACTATGACAGCAATTTCGTCAATTCGCCCTTGACGTCACTTTGGTACGGCTCTTTTGTGAGGATTTTGAGATTCTTGCATTTAATATGGAAACCAAAGGATATGAAGCAGAAGAAAAAGAAACTCCGGATCACGGAGGGCGATTACGTCCTGGCAAACCGACGCGCGGCCAGGGCCGAAGAAATTGCGCAGCACGGCCGTCAAGTCTCAATGCGACGCGCAGTGCACAAATCCAAGAAGGTCTATGACCGCAACGCACTGAAAAGGCAGGCTCATAAGGGTCTGCCTTTATTTTATCGGAGAAGGGTTACTTCGCTTAAGTAACGATACGGTTCAGGAAATCTTCGGGAGAGATGACCGGAATGGGACTGGCGGCGAAGTCCTTGTCGTTGCGGGTGACAATCAGATCGCAAGTGCCCTCCAGGGCCGACTGGACCTGCAACGCGTCTTCGATATCCGGCAGACCGCCCTCCAGTATGCTGCTGACGTGACCGGGCAAAGAAGGAAGGACACTTATAAAAGACGTAAGGTCGCGGATAATGCCCCTTTTGGCGGAGGCGGTCATATTCTTAAGGACATATGCGACGGTCGGGATGGAGAGAACCGACATATACAGATCCACGACCCTGGCCTCGCCCAGCGAAAGAATCAGCGTGGCATTCTCGGTAAGGTCGGGGTCATCACGCCGGACAATGGCGTCCAGTATGACGTTGGTATCAAGAAAAACCCTCATCGCTCCAAAAGGTATTTGAGCCGCTCATCAGACAGAATATCTTCTTCAGAGAAGGAGACAATCCCGCTCAGATTCCGGACTTTTTCAGAAACAGCTATTTTGGACACTTTTGGAAACGTCAACGATGAAAGTGAAGGTAACTTGTGAACCACCCTGAAGCCGTCGCTGGTCTCAATGATGTCGAATTCGGTATTGCAGTCATACCCCCGCCTGCGGACCATCTTGGCCGGGATAATCAGCGCCTTGCTATTGCCCACCTGTATAAATTTGTGAGACATTTTCGTTTGGTTTACTTGCACAAACATACTAAACATTATAACATTTTACAAATAATTATAACATAACGCCTCGTGTATTAGTCAAATATCCATAAAATGCCGCTCCGAAACGGACAATTCCGGAATAGGTGCTGAAAGATGCCTGTTTTTGAAAATAATCTTGTGAGGCAGAGGAGCGCCACAGTGCCCAGTGGATGAGGGCTGCCGCTCAACGGCCCGGCCTATCCGTGCCAAAGTGGCGTCAAAGGCTCATTCGCAAAATCGCTGCTTGAGGTGCCTGTGGGGCTGATTTGTGCTGATGGCTCTTGGCGTCGACGGCCTATTATGGCGCTTGACGCCCAACCGATGTGCCCCAGACGTCGTTAAAACCCATATCCCATTGACGCCACTTTGGCACAGAAGTATGCAGATTAATTCTAGTTGCTGAGACTCCAAAGAAGACTAAGGTCAACAACAAGAAAAAAAAGAGGGTGAAAGAAAGCCGCATTATGCTTTCATCACCCTCTATTAGATATCTCTATTAGATGTCTGTTAGTAGCCGACTATTCTGTCTTTTACATAATCCCAGTTATCGCTAGCAGTTTTATAAGTATCTACTGCAGAGAATGGAACATATATCTTCCCGTCATCATCCGCAAACCAGAATGTCCAATAATCTCCGCTCAATGTGGGTGGAATGGTTGATGTAAAGTAGTAAGCCTGGACCGGACAGCCTCTGAATGCCTGTAAACCTATATCTTTTACGTTCTCCATAATGGTGACTTTTGATAATGGTTTATTTGCAAGAGCACCACGTCCAATAGAAGCAACGTAGGTGGGAATTGTTATTTCTGATGAACAGTCCTGTACCATAGAATTAAGAATCCCATCGTGAATGACGTAAAGGCCATCATCCGATACGTAATTGTTGCCTGTAAAAGAACTCAAATGATTACATCCAAAAAACTTCCAATGGGACTCAACCCAATCCGTTATTCCATCAGGGATGTTAGCGGTCTCCAGATTAGGGCAATCTCTTGTGTCAGGGATATGCCTCATACAATCAGGGAAAGAAATCGACTTAAGAGTTTCTTGATTAGCAAACGGGGAATCATACCCATCATAATACTGCCATTCTTGTTTAATACCATATACATCCCCTAGAAATGTTAGTTCACCCCTCCCATTTATATACTCGTTAGAAAGCAGCACATTCGTCGGATTCCCATCTTTATCAAGAGCACACAACTCGTTATCAGAGAAAACCAATGGTTCGTCATCTGTTGTAGTATAAAAGATCTTGTTCCAAACCCTGCTCCTGACATCGTAATAATTCCAGGGTGTGGCCCGATAGTCATTCACAACGACTTCCGAGACAAAGATTTTCAACTCATCAGAGCAGTAGACAAACACATTGTCTCCCAGTGAAGGCGGAGTTGAGTTTTGAGAATAAACAATATAAAGTTGCTCACAGCCGCTGAATGCTTCGTCTCCTATGGCCTCAATCGTCGTTACCAAATCAAGTGTAACTAATGAAGTGCAGCCGTAAAATGCGGAGTCTTCAATACATCTGGTATTATTAAGTAGAAGAGACTTTAGGCTTGTGCAGTTTTTGAAGACACCTTCGTTGATTACTCTGACTTCATTGGGAATAATTACATAATAGTGATTTGCTGGCGCAAAAGCCAAAAGGTGCTCGTTTCGCACTAGGAACTGCTTATCCGCTGTGGCCATAGTGCTGTTGAAATATTGCAGGGAAGTGCAACCTTCGAATGCGCTCACTCCGACACTGGTTACACCATCAGGTATAATAATACTGCTGAGTGAGCTACATCCTTTAAATTCGTTATCGGGAATTGCCGTCAACGTTCCAGGCAAAGAGATTCTCTGTAGTGCAACGCATCCTTCAAATGAGGGGATGCCAAGTTCTGCGGGGAAATAAGGTAGTTCAAACACAGCCTCAATACTTTCCTTCTCAGTATCAGTGAAAGGATAGTAAACGGTCACGGCTGCCGCTTCTGCAAAAGAAAGCTCTCCGTCGCCATTCAAATCATAGTGAGACACACAATATGATTTAAAGACCTCATCGACAAATTGTACATTCTCATTAGTAAAACCAGTCGCAACGGACTGATAGTAATACCCCGCGCTCAATGCTGCTTTAAGCCAAGCTGTTATATGGCCCTGTGCATTTGCAATTATATGGGCATTTCTTGCCTCTGTCCTCGAAGGGGAAGTAAAACATGAAAAATATCGTGTATTAGTGCCTTTACTATTTGCGTTGAACGCCTGTGTCAGCCTGAGATTACCATTCTGAGGCGTTGGTACCAGTTCATGGTCAACTATGGAAAACTGACAGGCAGTATTCAGATTGTCAATGCCTAACTCGCTGACACTAGTACTGGCCGGAAGTGCGGAGATTGCAAGTTGGACATATCCCATCAAGAAGTTGAAAGCAGGGTTGACGGCCTCAATCACGCCATTCGCTGTGGCGGTATAGTTTGCATATACAACAATAGGTACATCTTCGGTGTTACCTTTCTGCGAAGAGAAGTCCATCGTAAATGTCTCAAAATTCTTTTCAGTGTCACTCCTGCGGCTAGGCTCATTATCCAACAGGAATACCAATTTATCGCCGGCAGTGATGGTTCCATTAAGATTGTCAGCAGAGAAAGTCGTGTTTGCTCCACTTTTATCTGCCTTAATGCTGCCACCCAATTGTTTGCCCGTGGTCAAGTTAATGACAGACAGTCTGTCACCTTGGTGCCAGTTGACACGGACTACTGATTCCAGCGAGGATTTTGTTTCTGGGTTGCCGCCAGATCTGAATTCCGGCATTGATGCACACATCTCAATCTTGATGGCGCAAGGCTCGGCCATCTCTACAGATTCGGGATTGGCAGTATTACAAGAAACTGCGAAAAAGAATGCAAGCAGTATTGCAATGTACTTAAGTTTCATGGTGTTATGTATTTATTCTTCTAAAAATCCACCGTTTCTCATCTCTCCTTCTGATCCGGAGAGAATGGTTCTGCTTATTTTAATTAGTACAATCTCGGTTGTCGGCTGAATATACGCGAGCTTTCTGTCGTTTGTTTGCATGGTTATATGGTTTTGTGGTGTATTCTAAACAAGATCTTTACAAAAGTAAGCACCATCATAATACCTTCTTGCTCCCATTTAGGTCCAAATCTGGTCCAAATAGGTCCATTTTAGGATTTAATAAGGGTTTTGTGTATCTTTACAAGGTTGAATAATTTGCATTGTTATGCACAGGTTTTTGCGGTTTGTGGCCATTGTGGTATCTCTGGTGTGCGCTGTGGCGTGCAGCAACAAGGAGTTGCAGGAGATTCAGGAGCAAATCAGGCAGCATGAGGCCGAGTTGCAGCGGCTCATGGCTTTGGTTGAGGAGGCGAACAGCGAAGTGGCGGCGCTGCGGGCCACTGTGGAGCAGGTGCAGGCCGACGGCTATGTGACGGCTGTGGTGCCGGACGAGCGGGATGGCTCCGTGGCGGGTTATAATCTATCTTTCAGTTCTGGCCAGACGGTCTATATAAGCACAAAAGAAAAATCCACGCCGCGGATCAGCGCCAAGGCTTATGAAGGCAGCGGCTATTACTGGACGCTGAACGATGAGTGGCTGTTTGACGAAAACGGCGCCATGTGTGCCGTTAAGGACGGCGCCGCGGCCCCTTTATTGAAGGTGGAAGGTGAAGAGTGGTATGTGTCGCTGGACAACGGCCTTAACTGGACATTGGCAGACAAAGCGGCCGAGGCCGGTTCTTCTTTCAAGTCCATTGATACGTCCAATCCCAACTATGTTCTGATAACCCTATCCGACGGAACTGTGCTTCAGCTGACTACCTGGAGTGCCCACGTGGCGCTGAGAAATATTGTCAACCAGCTCAACAACAACCTGTCGGCAACCAGAAGCATTGTAGAGGCAATAGATCAGAGAGACTACCTGCTCAATGTCACTCCTATTGTGGATAATGGCCGCCAGGTTGGTTGGCAGTTTGAATTCGCCAAGAGCGGAGTCGTGTCGTTGTCAAACAACATTGGTGACGGTCAAATGGCTAAAATCGAAAATGGCTATTGGTGGGTTTCCAACGGGGTAGGGGAGCCGTTTGTGAAGATTGATGAGGTTGATAATACCAAGGGTGAGGTATATATCACCGACGTAGATGCCTCGGAGAGTGTGTATGTAAGGCTGACTATGTCTGACGGCAGCACCCTGAATGTCCCCAGGTACCGGAATGCAGCTATCAGTTTTGCCAGTTTTGAAGAGGAAATTTATATAGGTCTTGAAGAAACTATCACACTGCCTTTTTCCATCACCGGCACCACACCGTATGCAGCCGTGGTGAGCGCTTTTTCTGACGGCAATTTTGTGACTTCAGTATCCCGGACTTCACTAGAGAGGGGTAGCATTTCTATTAAGTGTGTCAGGAAGTTTGACCAAGGGGCTGTTACCGTTCTTGTTATTGACAGAAGCGGTTTTTCTGCAATGGAAACAATTCCTTTGATATATGGAGGTTTCGATGCTTTTGAACTTGCAACAGGAGCCGGCGGCCTTATCATGCCGGCCGAAGGCGGTTCCCGGATAGTGCCGATTGATAACGGTACTTCTGCTCACTGGTATCCGGCAGACTGGCTTAGTGTAGACTTCCTGACTGGCAAGTGGGTAAACATTACTGTAGATCCTAATCCTGAGAGAGAGGACAGATATCGCACTATTGATTTTGCCGGGTTCGGGTCCGTCTTGGTAAAACAAATCGGAAACCCTGATGTGGCTACCAATCCCGATAGTGGATACCACGAAGTTGTATTCCCATCAGACGGGGGCGAAAGTACTATACCTGTCTTCTGGCCTGCTGATCACATAAGGGCTACATGGTTCGAATGGTTGGATGTCTCTGTAGATTACGATAACAGGTCGGGTAATGTGATACCTGTCACGGTATCGGCCGGAGTTTGGGATGGTGCCGAAGATCGGATAGGCTCAGTAATAATGGAGGATGGCGACTTCAAGGCGCAGATTAATATTCTACAACTGGCAAGACAACGATGAAATCAAAGGCGTTATTTGCTTCAGCAGCAGCCGCTCTGCTTGCTTTTGCTTGCACGCAATATCCGCCGGAGACATTTATGACTCCGGGATTTGAGGAAATATCTATATATGATGCCGAACCGGGCGCAATTGTCTTTACTTGCAAAATGACATCGATGTCGCAGCTGGTGCAGTACGGACTGGATTATACTTGCGACCCCGATGCAGATGATGCCGGGTGGATAAGGGTCGATGGTGTTAAAACTGGCGGAAACAGTTTTCAGGTGACTGTCCATGGCCTGGCTCCGGGCGCTACTTATTGCTACCGGATGTTCATCGGCAACGGCAGGGATGTACTGCAGTCATCGCAAAACTATTATACAACACCCGAATAGGCTTTAGACTATGAATTACAAAAGAGTCCCGGAATTGCAATGCCTGCTGGATGCAGTGGAAAAAAAGTATGGCGCTCCTCTGCTGAGCACCAACGATTTTAATGTACTCAGCGCGCTGCTAAAGTTTGAGGGACGCGAATCGCTCTCGGCATCAACGCTCAAGCGGTTGTGGCACTATGTCTCGCAGGAAACTACGCCACGCAAGACAACTTTGGATGTGCTGGCGAGGTTCGTGGGCTACAAGGATTTCCGGGATTACCGTCTTTCTATTTTGGGAGGGGCTTCGGAATCATCTGAATTCCTTGACACTTCTACCCTGCCGGCCGAAGACATCGCTGCAGGCCAGACCGTGACTGTGGGGTGGGAACCCAACCGACTGGTCAAAGCGGTCAAGATAAGCGACGACCTCTTTGAAGTGACAGAAAGCATCAATTCAAAGTTATGCAAGGGGGACCGGTTCCAGTGCTCCTTCTTTTTCAAGGGACTGCCGCTGGTAATTCCTTATGTAGAGCGCAACGGGCAGCGCCTACTCTCATATATCGCAGGAAAAGCCAAGGGGCTGAATCTGGTCAAGATAGAGCGCTAGAGATTCTCTTCGAACAAGTCGCTGGCTTGCTCAAAAATATCATCGATGTTGTCTTTTGTTTCAGGCTCAGCCGGCTTCTCTTTCGCTGGGACAGTTGCGGGTTGCATAACGGCAGGTTTCTGAGAATCGGCCGGCAAAACATATATTGTATCAGCCTTTGAAACCCGGGGCGGCGGCGCCACCTCGGGCGATGGCTTTTTCTTGAAGAGAAACGCCGTAATCACAATCAGCACTGCAGCCATCACAGCGGTGATGACGATTGGCACGAAGGATACTCTACGGCAAAGGGCTTCCTTTACCTGCCCTGCCGATGCATAGCGCCTTGCCGGATCTTCTGACATACATTTTTCCAGGCAGCGGCGGTGGCCATCGGTGAGCAGCTTCAGCACGGCGCCCAGAGACCAGATATCACTGCGTACATCAGCCGGTCGACCTGCCAGCACCTCCGGGGCCACCCAACTGCGGGAGCCTGCGGGTGCCTTCAATACCGCAGAAGAAGAGTCGTCGGCCAGGCCAAAGTCAATCAATTTGACAATGCCGCCATCGTGGCTCACCATAATATTGGACGGCTTGAGGTCGCGGTGAATCATCCCGCGGCTGTGGATATAGTCCAGTGCGTCACAGATCTGGCCGGCAATCTTGCGGAAGACACTTTCTCCAGGCTCTCCGCGCTTAAGGTATTCATCCAGCGAGACACCATCAATCCACTCCATCTCAATACAATTGCCCAACCCGTCAACCTCCATATAAGAATATATCTCGCAGATGTTTACGTGCCTTAGCGAATAACCCTGCTCGAACTCTTTTCTAAGGATTCCCTCGTGCAGCAAACTGCCCCGGTACCAGGGTTTAAGGCACTTGTAGACACGGAAACGCCCCGCCCTCTCGCCTCTGTACAAATCGCACATTCCATCTTCCGAGGTAGGAATCTGCACAAAGGAGGCCAGGTCAGGATTGCCGTAGCCATCCACAGGATTGAAGAAGCCGGAGATATTGTCGTCCATAAATGTAAAGGTACTATTTTTTGCTAACTTTGCAATCTATGAAAAGAGTTCTCAAGTGTGTCCTGACGGCATTATTAATGCTGGCCCCGTTGGGTCCCGCCATCGGTGCGGAGGCGGGTGCGTCCTGTGTGGAGATGCAAGGCGCTACACCTTGGGATGAACTCCTGGACCGGTTTGAGTTGATTTGCCGCAAATGTCTGGACCTTAAACAGAGAAAAGATGCCGGAGAGCCTATACCCTCCAGCCAGCTGATTGCTCTTATGGATCAGTTGGAGTCGCTCCGCGGAGAACTCAAGCAGGTGAGCGACAAGATGCCGGCATACGCTCTCAAAAGATATCACGCCATACGGCAGATGTATTCGACGGGCGTGATAGTCGAGACCAGAGAGGAGATGTTGGCGGGCGTGGACTGCACATTCCTGCCTTATGGCACTGCCGCCCTTGGCAGTTACAGTCTGCCCGATGTTACACCCCTACCCGTAGAGCCTCGACCCTTGCCTTCCGTTTTGGCTGTTTCGGCTCTGATCTCCTTACCCGAATTGTCTTATGGGGCATCAGGAGCATACTGGGGGCAGAGGTTCGGCATATGGGGTGCCGTCAGAAGTACCTTCTCCCATCACCAGGCCGCGTACGAAGCATCGAGCGACGGAAGTTTTAACGGCGGACGCGTATGGGCCAGCGGCAAGGCCGCCACCGACCGTCTGTTCGCCACAGTCGGACCACTTGTGCGCGTAAGCAAGACAGTTGCATTATACGGCGGAGCAGGATACGGCGTTAAACGCCTCTGCTGGGAAGACAGTAATGGTGACTGGATGCTTATTAAAGACGCCTCCGGCAGCGGTGTCTGCTATGAGGCCGGCGCATCTATCCTTATTGGCAGCTATACCCTCTCCCTTAGCTGGCTCTACCTTCCCCGCACTTGCAACACATTTAACCTCTCTGTCGGTCTTAACCTATTTTAAGAATAGAAAAACGGGTTATGGGTCTTCTGACAGGGTTCCACAATAATGCGCAGGCAGCGAGGCTGATTAAAGCTATTTAGCCTTGAACGAGCCGAGGTCTATGGCATCGGCGGCATTGAGGATTACCTTATCCTCGAACACGGTGAATTCGGTGGCCTTCTCTCCCTGGTACAGGGTCACGAAAAGGCTGAAGAGCGTGGTGGGAGCCACTATGATGTAATATTTCTCCCCCGCTTTGAATACATCTGAAGGAGGCATCACATCGACATCGTGAAAGAGCGGATTATACTCCCATTCCTTCAGGATAATACGGCTCTCGTTGGGATATGAACCAAAGATGCCAGCTATATAGCCGCCGTCGGTGCCGATTCTGACAGCTGTGATGTCGTCGTTCTCTACTGTGAAAGAGAGATACGCACACACCGGCTGGAAATTGAACGAGAGTTTGTTTCTGTAGGCAACGGCCCAAGCCCATAGAGGGAAATTGAGGGAACTGGCAGTGGCGGCCGTCTGTACCTCGGGAATAATCACATTGAACCCAGTACCGTTCATATCGTTTTCATCGTCGTATGGATACACCGCCACGAATGAATCGGCACCTTTGGGGGCCTCCCCTGTAAGATTGGTGGTTTTGCCACTACCGGCAGCGGTAACGATGAGATGGTCATATTGCAGATGGCCGCTTCCGCTCTCGGGGTCCTCTATCGGAGTGAGCGAAAACACCGACACTTTGTCGCCCTGGCTCCATTCACTCTTTATCCCGTCCGGAGTGCCGGAAGGGTGGCTGGAATCTGAAATTGCTCCGGCACGAGGGTGTCGTCTACGCAGGCCGTCAAAACGGTCATCAACACTGCAAGCAAAAGGAATCGCTTCATATCAATCTTAAATCTGACAAACAAAGATACCTCAATTAATCGGGATTGGCAAAACGCTTTTCGGCGTCGGAATATTTTGTACCTTCGCGCTCCGTTATGCAAAAGGTGATGATTTTTTTCGTCGCTGCGCTCGTGGCGACGTTGTGGAGTCCGCGCTCTGCCGCTCAGGCCGAGCCTGAAGAGCAAACTTATTCAATTGATTCAGTGGCAGTGACTGCCTCCAGGGTGCCGGTATCACTGCACGCCAGTGCCCGCACCGTGACACTGCTGGACAGCGTGGCGATGGCCTCCGCCCCGGTGGAGACTGTAAACGACCTGCTGAAATATGCCGCAGGCGTGGATGTTCGACAGAGAGGAGGCCTTGGAGTGCAGACCGACATCAGTATGAGGGGCGGCACCTACAATCAGATTGCTGTGCTGCTAAATGGCATCAACATCACAGACCCCCAGACCGGCCACAACTCATTTGACTTTCCCGTGAATCTGAGCGACGTGGACCATATCGAGATCGTGGAGGGCCCCGCCGCACGCGTATTCGGCACTTCGGCCCTGATGGGAGCCATCAACATAGTGACCAAGGGGCACGTCAACGCCCCTGTTAAGGGCACTACCGGCGATTCCGACCTCTCGGGCCGCATCTGGGCCAGGGAAGAAAACATAAAGACGTTTTCTACCTCCATCCGGGCGGAGGCCGGTTCATTTGGCTATTACAATGTAGGCGGCTCTGTTGATATGGCCGACTGCAACAACTATAATAGCCTATCCTACGGCCTTTCCCAGAGCAAGGGATTCAGCAAGTGTGCCGAAGGGACACCGAACACCGATTTCAAGGCGGCAAAGCTTTTTTACAACGGCGGACACGAGTGGGCAAAGCGCAACCTCACCTGGCACGCCGGACTCAGCTACAAGGGATTCGGAGCGGGGACATTCTACTCTCCAAAGTTCGACAATCAGTACGAGGGCACGGTAAAGACATTCGTCGCCATAAAGAGCGAGGGACGCGGCCTGCTGCATTTCACCCCCGCCCTTTACTGGAATCACGGCGAAGACCAGTTTGAACTGTTCCGGGGCGACCCCGACAAGTATCCGTTCAACTACCATAAGACCAACACTATAGGCATCAACCTCAACTGCCGGGTCGATTCCCGGCTGGGCCGCACCAGTTTTGGCGCCGAGGGACGCCACGAGGCCATCCGCAGCACCAACCTGGGCGAGCCTCTGCCAAACCCCAAAGGCCACTATGTCCGCGGGCTGGGCCGCACCGCCTACAATCTGTTCCTGGAGCACAACGTCAACATCAAATGGTTCAGCGCTTCGGCCGGAGTCACAGCAGTGTATAACACCGGAAACAGGGAAGGCGTCAAGTTTTTCCCGGGCGCCGACATAGGCATAAGGCTCACCGACAATCTGCGCCTTTTCGGCTCCTGGAACACATCTTACAGGATGCCGACCTTCACCGATCTCTATTATTCTGTGGGCGGGCATCTGGCCGATCCCAACCTGAAATCGGAAAAGATGAATGCCCTGGAACTCGGGGTGAAGTTTTCCGGCCCCGGCTACCGGGTAGTTGCGTCTTACTTTGCAAATAACGGCCGCGATATGATAGACTGGATCAAGGACACCACGGCCGGCGAAGATGCCCCCTGGATGAGCGTGAACCACACCCGGATAGTATCCACCGGAAAGGAAGTCCTGATACAGATGAACCTGCCCGTGCTGCTGAATCTGCCAAATTTCTTCCTGCGCCGCGTTTCAATGGGAGCGCAGGGTATGGAGGCATCGGCCAAGACACTCGCCGACAACTACCGCAGTATGTACGCTCTGGAATACGTGCGCGGCAAAGCCTCGGTCCAGACCGACATAACCATCTGGAAACGCCTTGGCGCCAGCCTCTCATATATCTATGTGGACCGTGCCACCGATTCTGAGCTGATCAAGCCCTACCACCTTCTGGACGCCAAGCTGAACTACGACGCCCAAGACATTCAGGCCTATATCAAGTTCAACAATATCCTTGGCCGCCCCTACTACGACTTTGGCGAGATTCCGCAACCGGGTCTCTGGATAATGGGCGGTGTGTCAATGAAACTTCATTTTTCTAGGAAATAATTATTAGATTTGTCCTTATGTTAAGGACTATTAGGATTATACTTGCAGCGCTGGCCTTCGCGGGCATAACGCTGCTTTTTTTAGATTTCACAGGCGCGACACACGCCTTTCTGGGCTGGCTGGCCAAGATTCAGCTGCTGCCGGCGATACTTTCCGTTAATGTAGTGGTAATAGTGGCGCTGGTGCTGCTGACACTGATTTTCGGACGAATCTACTGCTCTGTGATCTGCCCGCTGGGCGTGATGCAGGACATAATAGCCTGGTTTGGAAAGCGGGGCAAAAAGAAAAACCGTTTCAAATACAGCTACTCCAAGCCCAAGACATGGCTGAGGATTGTGATGCTGGTGATAATGGTGGCATCGATAGTATTTGGCGTCGGCGCAATCACTACTCTTCTGGCGCCCTACAGCGCCTACGGCCGCATCGCCTCCAGCTTCTTTGCGCCGATATACGCGCTGATAAACAACCTGTTTGCCGCTTTGGCCGAACGCGCCGGCAGCTACGCCTTCTACCCTACCGAAGTCTGGGGCAAGGCCCTCGCAGTGGTTATTGTGGCTGCGATTACGCTTATCGCACTGGCCATACTTGCCTGGCGCAACGGCCGCACCTACTGCAACACCATCTGCCCCGTGGGCACCGTGCTGGGCTTCATCTCCAAGTTCTCGCTGCTCAAACCGGTGATTGACACCGAAAAGTGCACCGGCTGCAAGCTTTGCGGCCGCGGCTGCAAGGCGGCCTGCATCGACACCGAAAACCACAAGATAGATTACAGCCGCTGCGTGGCATGCATGGATTGCATCTCCATCTGTAACAGCGGCGCAATTTCTTACAAACCGGTTTGGGGCGCTGCCAAGAAGGGCGAGGTCAAGGTTGATGCCGGCCGCCGCGCCTTCATAACCACCGCAGCGCTGCTTGGCGCCACCGCGCTGGAGGCCAAGACCGACATCGTCGCCAAGAAGAATCCGGCACCTGCAACGCGCATCACGCCGCCCGGCAGCGTCAGCGCCAAAAACCTGACCGACAAGTGCATAGCCTGCCAGCTTTGCGTTCAGGCCTGCCCCAACAATATCCTTAAGCCATCCTCCGACCTGAATCACTTTATGCAGCCGGAAGTGGTCTATAACGACACCTACTGCCGGCCCGAATGTACCGCCTGCAGCGAGGTCTGCCCCACCGGCGCCATCCGCCCGATAAGCAAGGAGGAGAAATCCTCTACCCAGATCGGCCATGCAGTGTGGTACAAGGAGCTTTGCATCCCGCTGACCGAGGGCGATGCCTGCGGCAACTGCGAGCGCCACTGCCCTACTGGCGCCATCACCATGGTAGAGTATCCCAAGCCCGACGGCAAGATAGCCAAAGTGCCCGCCGTTGACACCGCCAAATGCATCGGCTGCGGCGCCTGCCAGGCCCTGTGCCCCGCCCGTCCGGTGAGCGCTATCCGCGTAGAAGGCCACGAAATCCATCACACCATTTAATTGACACCGACCATGAGCAATATAGACAGAAGAGAATTCCTGAAAGGGCTGTCGATGGCCACCGCAGGCGCAGCAATGACCGCCGGCGGCATCAGGCTTAACGCTGCTGAAACTGAAGAAACTGCCGGCAAAATGGAGTATCGCACTTCAAAGACGGGCGATAAGGTGTCGCTGCTGGGCTTCGGTTGTATGAGAATGCCCACGGAAGACGGGACACGCAACTCGCCGGTGAATATGGAAGCGCAGATGCGGCTGATAGACTACGCGATGGAGCACGGCGTGAACTACTACGACACCGCGCCCGTATATGTCGGCGGCAAAAGCGAAGGGATTATGGGAGAGTGTCTCTCCCGCCACCCGCGCGACAAGTATTTCATTGCTACCAAGATGTCCAACGCCTGGGGCGATATGTCGTTTGCCGCTTCTAAGAAAATGTACCTGAACTCCTTCAAACAGCTCAGGACAGATTATATAGATTATTACCTGCTGCATAACATCGGAGCTGGCATTGACATCTTCAACAAGCGGTTTATGGAGAACGGGCTGCTGGAGTTCCTTCTGGAAGAGCGCGAGGCGGGTCGCATCCGCAACCTGGGCTGGAGTTTTCACGGCAACAAGGAGACCTTCGACCATATTCTCTCTCTGCACGAACAGTACAACTGGGATTTCGTCCAAATCCAGCACAACTACCTGGACTGGAACCACGCCGGCGGCCGCAATGTGAATTCTTCCTATTTATACGAAGAACTTGCAAGCCGTGACATCCCCGTCGTCATTATGGAGCCGCTTCGCGGCGGAGCACTGGCCAACGTGCCAGAGACCGTCTCGAAGAAGATGCTGCAACGCAGGCCCACAAGCAGCATTGCCAGCTGGGCTTTCCGTTTTGCCGGCACTCACCCCAAAGTACTCTGCGTACTGAGCGGAATGACCTATATGGAGCACCTCCAGGACAACCTGGGCACGTACTGCAACTTTGAGCCCTGCAGCGCAGAAGAACTGGAATTCCTGGAGCGCATCGCCAAGGAGATGGTTGAATTCCCGGTGATAGACTGCACCGGCTGCGACTACTGCATGCCCTGCAAATACGGTGTGGACATCCCCGGCATCTTCTCTCACTACAACAAATGCGTCAAGGAAGAGCTGATGCCGATATCATCTGACGACGACAACTACCGCAAATTGCGCCGCGCCTTCCTGATCGGCTACGACCGCAGCGTGCCTGCCCTGCAGCAGGCCAACCACTGCATCGGTTGCAGCGAATGCATCCATAAATGTCCCCAGGATATAAAAATCCCTGCCGAGATGCGACGCATAGACGAATTCGTCGAACGCCTCAAACAGGGCAGGGAATTCTAATCTAACAGATTACTCTACACCCACCATTATCAGGGAAGTGAGGTTGTTCTGGTCCAGAACGGACTTGAGAGCACCCTTTACGTCGTCTTTGGTGATAGTGTCGAGTGTCTCGAGATAGTTCTTGTCCATATCTACGCCTGAATGCAGGTAGTCTGCCAGCTGGGCGGAGAAGTATGAATTCTCACGCTGGTTTGACTTATACTCCTTGGCAAGATACTCCTTTGCCTTTGAAAGGTTTTCTGCGGAAGGCCCGTTCTTCACGAACTCTGCCACGAGTTCTGCAACCCGCTGTTCGGTGTAATCCACCTTCTCCGGATTGGTCTGGTAGATAATCTGGACTACCGCATTCTGCTCCGGAATGTCGGTGGTCTCACCACGGGCGGTTATCGAATACGTTGCCCCCTCCTTCTCGCGGATCTCTTCCAGGAGAACCATGGAGAGAGTCTGGCAGGCGATATCAAAGGCGAGTGAATTCTTAAGGTTGTAAGCATAATCGCCAGAATTCAGTGTAAGGCTGACGGCCGTTGGAGTACCCATCTGGCGATCGAACTTGCGGGTAACGACTCCCTTATGGAACTCGTTGCCGCTGAGGGCATAGTTCTCGTGAACCTTCTTCTTTGCGGGGAGCGATGCTATATACTTGGCGATAAGGGGCTTTGCCTCTTCCAGGCTGATGGCGCCGGTAATCACGAAATTGAAATCGGCGGCATTGGCAAAACGCTCCGAAGCCATCTGCAATGTGCGGAAATAATCGACCTTGTCCAAATCGACGGATTTGAGGCGGTAGCCGCGTTCCGGACGGACACTGATATATTTCAAACTATCCTGTAAAGCCGACATGGGCTGCGCCTCCTGGTTTGCAAGTGCTGCTGCGGTCTTGGTTTTCCAAGACTGGAATGCCTCGTCATCTATGCGCAAGGAGGTAAAATAGAGATAGTTCAGCTGCAGGAGAGTTTCAAAATCCTTGGGAGTGGACCATCCACGCAGCGCTTCTGTATACTCACTCACCGCCGGCACGAGTTTTACTTTCTTGCCTGAGAGGGCCTTTGTTATCTCCGTCTGGGAGAAGTTGCCAAGACCGGCCACGTCTATCAGTTCGTTGATTGTGGCAAGATTGACAAGATCTTCGTCCGGATATAGGGACTTGCCGCCAAGACTGAGAGCCCTGAAGAGCACCTCATCCGCATTGAAATCTGTCTGGCGGAAATATACGGTAGCTCCGTTGGAAAGAATCAGTTTGGTGTAGCCGAACTCTGCGGGCTCCTGTTTCTTGATTTTGCCTTTCTTTGGTTCCCATGCAAGGAGCGGCTGGTCAGAAACCTGATCTTCGTAGGGAGCGATTTCCTCCGCCTCAACCGCTGCCAGAGCGGCCTTTACTTCTTCTTCAGAAGGATATACCACGTCTTCCTTATCGGGAAGCATACAAACCACCACGAGATTTCCCTCCTTGAAAAGAGAAGCAATCGCCTGGTTGACAACCTCGACCGGAATATTGGGCAGTATCTGCTGGGCAATTGCAAATTCGTTTTCAATGCCCATGATAGGATCTCCGTCTATAAAGTGACGCACATATTCGCGGCAGTAACTTGCACTGGACTTCTTATCCCTCTGGTTGTATGAGGTTTCCAGATTGGTGAGGATATCCTGACGGGCACGCTCGTATTCAGAAGCGGTGAAACCATTGCGGGTTATGCGGAGCATCTCGCGCCAAAGGGAGGTTAAGCCGCGCATGAACTTGGACTCATCACAGACAACCGTACCGGCATAAGCATCCGCAGTCTTGGATATGAAAAAACTTTCATCGCCGATGCCGGCCCTGATAAAGTCGGGATCGGCCTTCTGCGTCATTTCATTGATACGCTGCCTTGCCATATTGCTGGCAACTGTGAGGGCATAATCGTACACATAATAGTTCAGATCGCCTTTTTCCTCCGGCTTTACCGCCTCGTGTTTCTTGAAAATATACGCGTTGGCAATAGGCTGCTCCTTGTCCTTGGCTATGCTTATGATGGGTTCCTTGTTATCCTCAATCGGGATGTAGTAACGCTCGGCTGCATCGGGACCGGCTGCGGGGAGAGTGCCGAATATGTCCTTGATCTTGGCTTCGATGGCGTCGACATCTATGTCACCCACCACTACTATGCCCTGCTGGTCGGGACGATACCACTTCTTGTAGTATGAACGTATTGCATCATAAGGAAAATTGTCAACCACAGACATAAGTCCGATAGGCAATCGGGAACCATATTTGTTGTTCGGGTATATCTCGGGGAGGATCTTTTCCAGCATACGCATCTGCGCATTCTGGCTGGAACGCCACTCCTCATGGATCACGCCCCTCTCATGGTCGATGTCATCCCCTTCGAGCAGCAACGCACCTGCCCAGTCATGGAGAATCAGCAGACAGGAGTCAATTGCAGTCGGGAAAGTCTCCACGGGGACATTGTCTATGTTATAAACAGTCTCGTCAATGGAGGTGTAGGCATTCAGGTCTGCGCCGAACTTCACGCCGATGGACTCGCAGTACTTGATGATGTCGTTGCCGGGGAAATGCTCAGTTCCATTGAAGCACATATGCTCAAGGAAATGGGCAAGACCGCGCTGGTCCTCATCCTCAAGGATGGAGCCGACTTTCTGCGCAATATAGAAATTCGCCTGTCCCCTGGGTTCTTCGTTATGCCTGATATAGTATGTAAGGCCATTCTCAAGCTGGCCGATGCGCACCGCCTGGTCTACGGGAAGCGGCGGAACTTGTTGTGCAAATGCAACTGCAGTGGCTGCAAGCAGCACTGCTGTAAGTAATAATTTTTTCATAATAATCGTTTATGCTTGTTGCCACTGGCTCTTGATGAGCTCAACGGCGGCTGGGATGACAACGGCGGGATCGCCAATATTGCCGCACTCAAAGCTGATGTACTTGTCGTATCCCATCTCCTTGAGGGCGCGGAAACCGTCCACGTAGTTATCGACGTCCCCGTCCTCACCGGGATTGCAGCGGTTGGCGCGGCTGGCAATGTGGATGTGCTGCAGATAGTCACGGGCCGACATCAGCGCAGCGTAATCGCTGGTCTCTTCCTGCATGTGCCAGAAATCGCCCATGCACTTGACGCCGTCGCTCTTGGCATCGCGGCAGATGGCTGCGGCAGCGCTCACCAGACGCAGGTAGAAGCACTCGCGGCGGTTCAGCGGCTCAAGAATAACAGTGGTGCCGTTCTTTACCGCGAACTCACCCAGGTCGTGAAGCTGCTCGCACAGATAGTCGTAAGTCTCCTGGTTATTGGGTTTGCAGGGCTCCTGACGGCTGAACGCAGGCACCATAATCACGCCTGTGGAGCCGATTTGTCCGGCGGCCTCTACAATGCGGCGCATAGAAGTGTCAAAAGCCTCTTTCTGCACCGGGTCGTCGGCCAGGATAAAACCTTCAAAGCCGGCGCAGATGGCAGAAACTTTAAGGTTGCGGCCTTCAAGAGCCTTGGCCAGGTCGTCGTATTGATTTACAAGCTCCCAGCCGCCCGGCTCGAAACCGGTAACGCCAAGGGATTCGCAGTAGTCCATTTTCTCGGCATATGTCTCGCCAAGGGCCTTGCCGCTTTGGAAAGATATGTTCAGGCGCGCGCCGGTGTCTTTTTTAGCAGGGGCGCAGGATGCCAGAAGAGAGGGAGCCGCAGCCACGGCAGCTGCTCCCAGCAGGGATGTCTTGAAAAATTCTTTTCTGTTCATAGCGCAGACTATTAAATTGTGCCGTCGCCGGGGACAGCGATTACAGGATGCTGCACGGCTTCCAGAGTGCCAAGAGTCAGAGTGTCGGGTTCGCCGGGCAGGTAGTCCATCTCGGAGGCCATAATCTCGTCCCAGGTGATGGTCTTGCCGGTGTAGGCAGCCTCGCGGCCCATAACGCCGGCCAGAGTGGACATAGCGGTCTCGGTGGCCTGATCTATGCCCTCGCCCTTGCGGATATGGTTGATGAGGTCTACGTGCTCCAGCACATATGCATCGTGCTGTTTGAAATTAGCCTCTGCAGCCTTGGCGTCGAACTGCCACAGGATATTGCCGTTATAGTCGCGGATGGTATCGTCTACAGAATTCCACCAGCCCTTGGCGCCGCGCACGGTCTCGCTCACGTTGTTGGAGCAGCCGTTAATCTGACGGCACATAGAGTGCAGGTGAACGCCGTTTTCAAACTCGAAATCAATGCCGAAGTTGTCGTACTGGTCGCCGGTAATGCGCCTCTGGCGGCTGCCGAAACCGGTCGCCTTGATGGGGTGAGCACCGCCCATCATCCACATAAACACGTCGATATTGTGCACGTGCTGCTCCACGATGTGGTCGCCGGAGAGGAACTTCCAGTTGACCCAGTCGCGGATGGCCCATTCCATATCGCTCCAGCCTTTTTCGCGCTGACGATACCAGAGCATACCCTGGTTCCAATATACGTTACCGCCGGTGATATTACCGATTATACCCTTCTGAATCTGTTCGAAGGCAGCCACATAGGCACGCTGATGGTGACGCTGTGTGCCGGTAACCATTGCCAGCTTCTTGGCTTTGGCCTGCTTGGCAGCTGCTATGACAGTACGGCAGCCCTTTGCATCCACCGCAACAGGTTTCTCAAGGAAAGCGTGTACGCCCTTGGAAACGGCATACTGGAAATGATAGGGACGGAACAAAGGCGGAGTGGTGAGGATAACCACATCCACACCGCTGTCAATCACCTTTTTGTAGGCGTCAAAGCCCACAAACTGCTGTGCACCGGACACATCGTAGCCCCACTCGGTGAGGTTGGCGATAGACTCGTCTATACGATCCTGGAACACGTCGCCGAACGCTGTGAACTTGACACCGTTAGCGGCATTGAGCATATCGGCGGCAGCGCCTGTGCCACGTCCGCCGCAGCCTATAAGGCCGGCCTTGATTTCGCGGCCGTCATCGGCCTTGTCTGCCAGAGTGGGAATGTAATAATCTTCCGGGTTGCGCAGGGGCACCACCTTGTCACCTTTGCCGGTGCAGGAAGAGAGAATCGGCGTAGAAGCCAGCAGGGCTCCGCCGCCCACCAGGGCAGCGCGGCCAAAAAAGTCTCGTCTTGAAATCTTGCTCATATAAGTGAATATTTATTGTTTTATTTCTTCAGGAACTTCGCAAACTACGCGGAAACCGATACCCTTGATGTCGGAATACCACCAGATGCTCTTGGGCACCTGAGGGTCGGTCCTGAGCCAGGCATCGTGCTCGGTGTGGGCACGGGCGGCGCAGCGGACGTCGGCGGCATCGGAGAGATAATAACCTCCGCGCACCACATACTCGCTGCCGCTTTCAGGACCCTTGGGGTCAACGGCGCCATCGGCCATTTGGCTGTAGGCATCTTCTGCATACCAGTCAGAGCAGTACTCCATAACATTGCCCAGCATATTCTTCAGGCCGAACGGGTTGGCGGCCATCTTGTCTGGCAGGCCGGTGCGGTTGTGGCTGTTCAGGGCATAGACCACGTTGCTGGCTATCACTGCAGTATCGGTGCCGAACAGGCGGCCGGCAGTGAATTTCTTGGGATTACCCTCGAAATAATAGGGCGAGGATGTGCCGCCGCGGGCTGCATATTCCCACTCGGCCTCGGTGGGGAGGCGGTACTTGCGGCCGGTCTTCAGGCTGAGCCACTGGCAGAAAGTCTCCGCACCGTAGTGGGTCATTGTGATGGCGGGACGGTCGCCCCTGCCCCATCCCTGGTCGGGTGCGCCGTAAGGCGGCGTGGGGCCGCTCACGGCATCGATATCGTCGCGGGTATTGTTGGCATAAATCTTTGCGGGCGGAGTACGGCCGGGAGACTGGGTCTCCAGGAAGAACGACCAGTACTGGGTCCAGGTGATCTCGATTTCCGACATAAAGAAGTCGGATACGGTGACCTTCCTGACCGGGCCTTCGTCTGCCTTGTGGAAAGGCTCCTTGTCGGGCGAACCCATCTCGAAGGTGCCGCCGGGAATAGCCACCATATTGATGGCGCACACGGTGCCGGGAACGGTCTCGGTAAAGTTGCTGAAACCTGCAACACAGGCCGCAGCGGTGTACGGCTCTATGTCGGGCATTCCTTCATCCGCACCAGCCACGCTGTGGCCGTGCTTGTAGTTGGGATTGTAGTGGCCGGCATCCAGATGGCAGTTGATGCACTGCAGGTCATAGTCCTTTTTGTGCTCTTCGTAATAGAGGTGGCTTATAAGTGCATCGTCAGATATACCCTCGGGGAAAAGGTCGGCGTGGCACTTCTCGCAAGAAGAATTGTATACAATTTTGCGGGCATAGTCCAGCTCCCGCTTGGCCTCCCAGTTGATCTTGCTCTTGTCTTTGAAAACATAGCTGAAGACATCTTTGATGCCCATCCTGGCCTTGGCCATAAAATGCTGGGAAGGGGTCCCTGCGGGAAGGTGGCACTCTGCGCAATCGGTGATGGTGCCGCTGCCGTTGTGATAATGCATAGAGAGCATCCACAGCGAATCGGCCTGAGTATGCACGTGGCACGACATACAACTCTCGTTTGAAGAGCTCTTCACATAAAAAGAGTTCAGGAAAATCATCAGGGCGAATCCCAGAACGAACCCACCCAGAGTAAACCAGACTGTTTTTTTATTGCGCATCGTGCAAAGATACCAAACTTAATCGATATTTCGCTATATTTCACTTGAGAAAACGTGCCTGCCGCTGCCAACCTCGTGAAGTTCGTAGCCACCTGCGGTTGGAACGTAGATTTCTGCCGTGGTGTTGAAGGGTATTTCCACCTCCAGGGTAAATACATTTCCCTCCAGCGTCCAGTGAGAAACCGCCTTGCCGTATGGGGTGATCTCCTCCGCCTTCATAAAGCTGAAACCGCCGCCCGGATGAGGTTTGACGCATATCTTCTTGAATCCGGGAGCAGCCTCCTTCAGGCCCGCCGCTTCGCGGTAGAGCCAGTCGCCGATAGCACCGTAGGAGTAGTGGTTGAAAGAGTTCATTCCATTGTCGGGGATAGTGCGGTCGGGCATCATGGAGTTCCAGCGCTCCCAGATGGTGGTGGCACCCATAGTCACGGGATACAGCCAGCCGGGATAGCCCTTGTGCAGCAGCAGCTTGTAGGCGACATCGTCCATGCCGCAAGCAGTCAGTGCGTTGGAAATATGCGAAGTACCCAGGAAGCCGGTGGTTATGTGGCCGTAGCTCTCCACCCTCTCCTTGAGTTTCTCCGCAAGTTTCGGGCGCATATCCTCAGGAACCATATCGTATACCAGAGCCACTACATAGGCGGTCTGGGTGTGCGACACCAGATAGCCGTCGGCGGTGACATAGGTCTTGCAGAAAGCCTCGCGGGCCTTGGAAGCCACATCGGCATAATGAGCCGCGTCACCGGCCTTGCCAAGCACTTTGGCCGCCTCGGCTACAATTGAAGCCGAATTGGCAAAGTGGCACTGCTGAAGCACGGGGACGTAGGTCACGGAAGAGCGGCCGGCGACGTCGTTGTCCACGTCAAATGCTAGCCAGTCGCCATAGTGCCAGCCGGTGTTCCAGAGATAGCTTTCGCCAGCGGCGCCAGCCATAAAGTCGACCCAGCGCTTCATGCTTTCGTACTGACTCTCAAGAATCTGGGGATCACCGTAAGCCATATAGACCGTCCAGGGAATGATGGTGGCGGCATCGGCCCAGCCAACATGACCTGCGCCAACCAGACCGTGAACCATCGGGACGATGTCGGTGACCTGACCGTCGGGCAACTGGTCGAACGCTACATCCTTGAGCCACTTGCTGTAGAAGGCATAGGTGCCGCGATTGAAGGTGGCGGTGCGGGCGAATATCTCGGCGTCGCCCGTCCAGCCCAGGCGCTCGTCGCGCTGGGGACAGTCGGTGGGAACATCCACAAAGTTGCCGCGAAGACCCCACTGGATGTTGCTCTGAAGCTGGTTGACCAGAGGGTCGGAGCAGGTGAACCGGCCAGTCGGCTCCATATCAGTGAATCGCACCTGCGCCTTGAAATCTGCCAGATTGATCTCTTCCTTTGCAATGCCCTCTATCTTGATGTAGCGGAAGCCGTAGAAAGTGAAACGGGTCGAATAATTGCGCGGTTTACCATCGCAGATATAACAGCTCTGCGCCTTGGCGCTGCGCAGGTTGGTGGTGTAGAAGTTGCCGTTCTCGTCAAGGACTTCGGCATGAGAGATGGTGACTTTCTGGCCCGGCTTGCCGGTAAAACTTATTACCTCGCTGCCTACCAGATTCTGGCCGAAATCTATCACCAATTCACCTTTCGGCGTCACTATCAACTCTTTGGCATCCACGGTCTGCTCGGCCATTACGGGTTCGTTTTCCTGCGGAAAGAGGGTGTCGAATCCATAACCGGCAGTGCTTACCGCGCCCCATCCGGATGCGTCGAAGGCAGTGGTGCACCACCCCTCCGGAACCTTGGCAGCATCGAAGGTTTCGCCGTCGTATATCGCGCTGTGCAGCACGCCGCCGGTGGCCGTTTTCCAGCTGCCGTCGGTGCCCACAATCTCCTGGGTACCATCCTTATATGTAATGACTATCTGGGCAAGGAAAGCCCACTCCTGCTCTTTGAAATTGAACCGGTATTGCGCGGGGTCGGTCCAGCCCATCATGCCCAGATACCAGCCGCGGGACAGTTCGGCACCCACGACATTTTCTCCCCGGCGGACCAGGTTTGTGATGTCGTAGGTCTGATACATAAGATGATGATTGTAACTGGTATAGCCGGGGGCCATAAACGCCTCCCCTATCTTACCGCCGTTCAGGAATGGTTCATAAACGCCGTGGGCGGTGAAATATGCAATCGCGCACTTGACCGGCTTGGTTACCTTGAAAGTGCCGCGCAGCAGCGGGGAGGCCTCGCTCATCGGGGGCACTATCCACTGCGCCTTCCAGCCATCCCTCTCCAGCCCCGTCACAAAGGTCTGCTTTGCACTCCATCGGCTGGATTCACCTTTGGAATTCCAGATGCGCACCTGCCAGGAATAACGGCTGGCCGGCTTCAGCGCAGCGCCCTCGTATTTCACAGCTATCGAATTGTCCGACAGCACTTTCCCTGTGCTCCAAACGGCGCGGCCGTCGATGTCATAGACCTTGATTTCGTAGGCGCTCTGGCCGTCTTGGCTGCGGTCGCTGGTTCCCACCCAACTGAATGTAGGTGCGCCGGTTATGCCGGCCGGTTCGGCCAGGTGATTAACTTTAAGTGAAGAGACATTGACCTTTGCAACTGCCGGAATCGTGGCAAGGACAAAGAACATCAGGAGCAGTTTTTTTATCATAATTGTATTTTTTACCCGTTTATAGACGTTTAATAACGCTTATTCGGACAAATTTAGCAAGAAAAAAGATAACTTTGCCCCATTAAAGCACTACGCGCGTATGAAAACCTCTTTTATCGGATGCGGAAATATGGGCGGCGCCACCGTGCGCGGCCTAATAGGCAAGGGGCTCCTCTCTGCCAAAGACGTTACCTGCTGCGACCTGAGCCAGGCCTGCCTTGAAAGAATGAAACAGATAGACGGCGATATCACCGTCACCACCGACAGCCGCAAGGCTGCAGATGGTGCCGGACTCATTGTGCTGGCCGTCAAGCCATGGGCCGTAGAGCCGACTCTGGCAACCTTCAAAGACCTTTTGGATTTGGATAAGCAGGACCTCGTGGTAATTGCCGCGGGCATCACATTCGAGATGCTCTCCGGCTGGTTAGGCAACAGCAATGCCACCCTGTTCAGGGCCATCCCCAACACCGCCATAGAGGTGGGCAGCAGCGTGACATTCATATCTGCGCAGAATGCCGATGCAGCCCGCACGGCACACATTGTAGAGCTGTTCGGCGCCCTCGGGCGGGCTGTCCTGATTCCTGAAAACAAGATGAGCGCCGGCACGGCACTGGCTTCGTGCGGCATCGCATATGCCATGCGCTATATCCGCGCTGCAATGGAAGGTGGCGTCGAGCTCGGTTTCCGAGCCGACGAAGCGCTCAACATAGTACTGGGCACCGTGAAAGGTGCAGCCGACCTGCTTTCTGCCAGCGGAGAACATCCCGAAGCCGCCATCGACAAGGTCACCACCCCCGGCGGCATCACCATCAAAGGACTTAACAAAATGGAAGAAGAGGGCTTCAGCAACGCCGTAATAGCGGGTCTGAAAGCCAGCCAAAGCAAATAAATGGATCGAATAGCGGTTAAAATAGGCAGTAACGTACTCACCCGCCCCGACGGGAGCCTGGACCACACCCGGATCTCGGCTCTGGTGGACCAGGTGTGCGACCTGCTGGGCCGCGGCTGCGAGGTCATCATAATCTCCTCCGGTGCCGTAGCCAGCGGACGCGACGAACTGGGCGCCGCCGGCCGCCTGGACACCGTTTCCCAGCGGCAGCTCTATTCCGCAGTTGGCCAGGTCCGCCTGATGCACACCTATTATCAACTATTCAAGGAGCGCGGCATCAGCTGCGGCCAGGTCCTCACCACCAAAGAGAACTTCTCTACCCGGCATCACTACCTCAACCAGAAAAACTGCATGGAGGTGATGCTCTCGCAGGGTGTGGTCCCCATTGTCAACGAGAACGACACCATTTCGCTCACCGAGCTGATGTTCACAGACAACGATGAACTCGCCGGACTGGTGGCCACCATGATGGAGGCGCGGCTGCTGGTAATCCTCTCCAACGTGGACGGGGTTTTCACCGGCGACCCCCGCGACAAGGGCAGCGAACTTGTGCGCGAGATCGAGCCCGGCAGCGATGCCGCGGCACAATTCATCCAGACCACAAAGTCGTCCGCAGGAAGGGGCGGAATGCACACCAAATACGCCATCGCCCGCAAACTTGCGCTGGAAGGGATTCCGGTGGCAATTGCTTGCGGCAAGCGGGACGGCATACTGCAGGCAGTGGTTTCTGCCGATTCCAACGTCCCCTACACCCTTTTCAAGGCGGCCGACAAGCCTATTTCGGGCATCAAGAAGTGGATTGCACACAGCGGCGGATTCGCCCGCGGCAGTGTCACCATAAACGCAGGAGCGGCCGAGGCCTTGCTTTCCGGCAGCGCCGCATCCCTGCTTCCGGTGGGCATCACCGCCGTGGAGGGTGATTTTGAAAAAGACGACATCGTCAGGATCCTCGATCCCGACGGCCGCTGCATAGCCGTAGGCAAGGCCACCTGCGACGATTCCACCGCCCGCAAGAATATGGGCCGCCAGAATGTCGGCGAATTTGTTCATTACGATTATTTATATATCGAGCAGATATGATACAGGAGATATTGACAAGCGCCAAAGAGGCATCCAGGGCGTTGACATCCCTCAGCGACCGTATGGCCAGCAAGGTGCTGATGCAGGTGGCCGAAGCCATCGACGCCAACACCCGCTATATCCTGAACGCCAACAAGGAAGATCTGTTCCGGATGGACCAGAACGACCCCAAGTACGACCGCCTGATGCTCACGGCAGAGCGCATCGCCGGCATCACCGCCGATATGCGCGCCGTAGCTGCGCTGCCATCGCCTCTGGGCAAAACGCTGGAGAGCCGCACCCGGCCCAACGGTATGAAGATAGAGAAGGTGTCCGTGCCGTTCGGCGTGGTGGGCGTCATCTACGAGGCCCGTCCCAACGTCACCGCCGACGTCTTCGGTCTCTGCTTCAAGAGCGGCAATGTCGCCGTGCTCAAGGGAGGCAGCGACGCCAACTCCTCCAATCAGGCGATAGCCGACGTCATCCGTGATGTACTGGTACTCAACGGCTTGCCACGCGAGGCATGCACACTGCTCCCCGCCGACCGCGAGGTCACCCAGCAGCTGCTGCACGCCGACGGGCTGGTGGATGTCATCATCCCCCGCGGCAGCGCATCGCTCATCAATTTCGTGCGCCAGAACGCCACTGTGCCCATCATAGAGACGGGCGCCGGCGTATGCCATACCTATTTTGACTCCGACGGCAACACATCCATCGGCAAGGAGATAGTCTACAACGCCAAGACCCGCCGCGTGAGCGTCTGCAACGCCCTCGACTGCCTGCTGATTGCCCGCGACCGCCTCTCCGACCTGCCGGAAATCTGCCGACAGCTTTCAGAGAAGAACGTGAGCATCTATGCCGATGAGGAATCGTTCGCGGCACTGAGCGGAAAGTATCCTGCCGAATTGCTGCAGAAGGCCTCCAGCGACGATTTCGGCCGCGAATGGCTCGATTATAAGATGAGCATCCGCACCGTGGCCGATGTGGACGAGGCCATAGAGCATATTGCCCGCTACGGCTCGGGGCACAGCGAGTGCATCGTGACCAGAGATGCCAAGGCTGCTAAAAAGTTCACATCAAAGGTGGACGCCGCCTGCGTCTACGTGAATGTCTCCACCGCCTTCACCGACGGCGCCCAGTTCGGCCTCGGCGCCGAAATAGGCATCAGCACCCAGAAACTCCACGCCCGCGGCCCGATGGGCCTCGCCGAGCTCACCACCTACAAATACATCGTCACCGGCAACGGCCAGGTGAGGTGGTAGAGCGCACTCTTTCTGCGTTATGGCCACCCCATACACATTTGGGGTTATAAAATTATTACCTATATTTGTAAGCACAAACACCAAGACTTATAGTTTTTAACCTCTGCGGTTGAAGATATGATCACCATAGAGAAAATCTGGCTGACGGAAGATGCCGTCTGGATCAGGACCACGGACGGGAGAGAAGCGTCAGAATGCTTTTCCGACTATCCACGCCTCAAGAATGCCACTGCAAAGCAGCGCAAGAATTACACATACGATGCCTACGGCATTAACTGGCCCGACATCGATGAAGATTTGAGCTTTGAAGGCTTCTTCAGCACAAAACAGCGGACAGAATTGTACCGCCTGTTCATAGAACACCCAGAGCTTAACGCCTCCGCCGTAGCCCGCAGAATGGGCATATCTCAAAGCCTGTTCGCCCAATATATAAGCGGAGCAAAAAAGCCATCAAAAAAAAGACTGGACGATATCTACAACACAATCCGCACAATCGGGCTCAATATCGTAAATGCAGTAGAGTCAAGGTATTAGTTTCCCACATCGACATCTTGGCGGCTAAGGCTCGCGGCTGCAATGCTTCAGGCAATCGCCGACAGTGCAAAAACACCGGACAAAATACCGCAAAAGTACCGAACAGAACAGCGCAAAAACACCGGACAAAATGCCGCAAAAATGCCGAACCACACGAGAATGACCACGTGAATAGCGGCATACGTCCTTAAGGGCCGTATTAAGAGCCATTATCTAGATAATGATTAATATCACTGTATTATATCATCCATAAGCGGCTTGATGATGGTATCATTACACTTTGCAGACAGATATTCAAACATAGATTTATGGCCTTCGAGTTGCAAGATAGGAGCGGAACTAAAGCATTTGCATACGCCCATATCTTCGAGCCTCTCAATACTTTTTTCTAACTGACTTACCGAAAGGAGAATAACTTGTTCTGGATTAATAACTTCACTTCGTTTTGTTTTGAATCTTCGATAACCCTGAGCTACCTGTATAATTCTCTTCTTGTAATCAGGTGTGTTTATATAGCTTTCATCCAATGTAACTAAGCAGGCATAGAATTCTTTGTTTTGATCAAAAACCAAATCTGGTATCAAACCTTTTTGATAATCATCATAGCAGACAAATATTTTTCCTAGCCCTATGCCGATGTCTATTAAGTCCTTTGTTAAGCCTTCGGGAAGTGAATCAATTGTTCTCTTCTTGCTTTTATCCGAGAAGGGTTGCTGGTTAATAATATCATTGATTGTGTCGTCATCTATATCGACAGCGCGTTTACCTTCTACAGATATTCTCTTCATTTTACAATCAAGAAAGCAGAGCCCGTTTTCGTCCCAAATAATCCAGTCTGAAGTTTTCTTATTTTCCTGTTTCTTGACCTTGTAGGTTATTTCTGGTAAAACACCTATCTTACTTTCCCGAGTCGCGTGCTCTAATATGGCGCCAACATATTTTTCAAAATTATGAGCTATCTCATTACTGATATTTGCATGTTTAGGAGAATCAAACCTATAATAGAGCCCATCAAGCAGTGCTGAAATAATATATGGAGGAACCACACAACAATAACCATCGTTACATTTAATCAATGGATATCTAATGTGAGGAGCGTCATTATAATATTTGAACATTCGTTCACTCTCATAACTACAATAGCTCTTACATTTTTCTCTAATATCAGACAACTCTAAACTTAGTGCGCCAAGGAGATATTCAATGGCACAAGAATATTCAGTTTTTTTAAACTTGGTTTTAAAGAGGTATTCCTCTGTACGATGAATACCATCTTTATGAGCAAATACCCCA
>JAEEGJ010003724.1_pt1 | contig 55931 bp, 42 predicted proteins | sample 8958761 | NCBI WGS metagenome assembly JAEEGJ01 (sample SAMN16246546, study PRJNA631951) | gut metagenome | biome: gut microbiome; feature: rumen; material: RS-attached | host: Bos | place: Iran: Karaj | collected 2018-10
CAGGGAGTGAATTGGATCACAAGGTTAAAGAAGGAAATCCTGATACGCCTTTATATCAGATGAACTGATATGCGAATATTGAGAAAGAGGTGATTTTTGCCCCTGAGAATAGTATAGCAGGATAAAGATTATCAGGGTAATAGCACTTGCCGCACCGATCGAAAGAGTCTTGCATATCTCTTCTGCTGTCGGTTCGCCGAAGCACTGTTCGAGGATAGCTGTTACAACGACTATGATAAGACCGGAGGTCAGTATAGTGTGTATCGAGCCTTTATAAGCCAGTTTCAGTGCATCAAGCCTGTCGTTATGCTTTCGGGCGTCACGGTAGTAGTTGCTGAACAGGATACCGTAGTCGATAGTCGAACCCATAAGAATACATTGTACTATGAGGAGCGCAATGTAGTTTATGCTGTATCCCTGGAAGCCGACTGTTGTTACGGTAATATATACGCCGCACTGAACGAGAAGAACAAGTATTGCCGGAACAACTGCCGAGCGGAAAGTAATGACTACAACGACGAAGATAGCGATAGCTGCCAGCAGAGTTATCTGGAGAAGTTCCTTGTCAAATGACTGGCTCATTTCATAGTTCATCGCAGAAGAACCGATAAGGTGGTATTCTCCTGAGAAGTCGCTGCACTTATCATTGAGGTCGGAATAGAATTCTTCGGTCTCCTCACCGTCTTCGGGAACTGTTACTGTGAGGATAAGACGGGAATACTTGTCGCCTCTGAGCTGCTTTACTCCCTCGTTGAGTTCAGCGGCTTTCTGCTGAATACCGGACTTTGTGTCTTCATCGATAAGAGAACTGAACACTTCGTCGTTTACGAATGTATCGCTGAGGTAGTTCATAAGCTGTTCGAGAGACATTGTCTTAGTAGTATCCGGAGAAATATTTGCATCGTGATAGAGGAAGAGGAGTGAAGCTGTATTCTTGTTGAAATCCTTTGACATACATGAGAACAGCGCTGTCATTTCCTCAGGTGTGAATTTCTTTTCTGTCAGCACCGCATTCATCATTTCTGAGAGACCGTTGATCATATTGCGGTCTTCCTCAGAGAAGCCGGAAGACATTTCTTCGTTGGTAAGTACGCCGTTTGTGAGGAACTGCATAAAGCCTTCGGCAGACATTCTGAACTTGCTGTCTGCGGCTGCAACATCGCTGAAAAGCATGAGCTGATATGCTTTTTTTGTCTCCATGCCCATAACGGCGGCGAGAGCGGAAGCGTCCATTTTTTTATCTGCAACAGCAGCGTCCATAATGCTCTTGAGCGCACTTAATTTCTGAGCGACTTCAGGAGCGGCAGCTGAATTGCTTATGAGTACATCAGTAATATCATAAACAGAAGCTTTATCTGTTTCACTGCCGTATTTTGCAGCAGCGAGCTGTTTTGCTGTTTCGGTGTCGATGCCGAGATACTTTGCAGTTTCTTCAACAGGTATCATTGCTGTGACTTTTTCCTTGTCAGCGAAGAAAATCAGTTGTCCGAGCTGTTCTTTGCTGTCGGCGTCCTGCATATCCTCGGGAAGTCTTGAGAGTACGCGGACGAATTCGCTTAATGTGAGCGGTGAAGCTTCAACGCCTTCCTGCTGCATGAAATAGTAGAGGAAGAGCTTCTGACAATCGGCTGGTTCCATTCCGAAAACGCCTGACATTTCAGCGGCAGTAACCGGTGTGCGGAGTTTTTGGGGACTTGAAAGAGCTTTCATAGTATCAGCGTGTTCTCTCATTTCATCGTTGATATATGAGCTGAATGATTCGCTTGTCATAACGTCCTCAGCCATGAAACGCATGAATTCACCGGGGGTTATGCTGCCGGCCTCACCACCGTAATATTTGAAGTACAGCACATTCAGAAGATTCTCGTCAAGGGTAAAACCACTGTTCTGTTCGGTATTGCCTGAGTTTTCGGACATACTGTTCATAGCGTGTACCATTTCTGCGGTAGGGTACTGTTTGGCGATAGAATTTGTGTAGGTAGTAGCGCTCAGCACATCGTCGCGTTTTATCAGATCGTCAGCAATAGCATTGACCTTTTCATCGTCCTGATTTTCATAGAGCATAACGACAGTGCTGTGTGTCGGGAATATCTCTGTGATAGGATCGGGACCTGCATTCGAGAAGGATATGTCAGTTCTCTGCTGGAGCACATAAGCTGCTCCGAATATAGCAATGAAGCAGAGAGTGAGCGGAAGTCTGAATTTGTTGCAGAATTTGGCGATACCGCCTGTCGGGATGTCAGGCGCACGCTTTGAAGTTTTTTCGATAAGGCGCGAGAACAGCATTATGAATCCCGGAAGAACAAGGAATACGCACAGAACGCTGATGAATACTCCCTTTGCGAGTACAACGCCCATATCGAAACCAATCTTGAAGCTCATGAATACAAGTGCCAGAAGTCCTACAACGGTAGTGAGTGAGCTGCTTGAGATAGAAGAGAAAGCTCCGGCAACAGCTGCTTTCATTGCTTCTTTCTTGTCGGGATTTTTTTCGAGTTCCTGACGGTAGCGGCTTGACAGAATAATGGAGTAGTCCATTGAGAGTGCGAGCTGGAGGACCGCCGCAACTGAAAATGTATTCTGTGAGATAGAGCCGAGTATGATATTTGTTCCGAGATTGATAACGATGGCTATGCCTATCATTATAAGGAACAGGACAGGCTCTACCCATGATTCGCTCATTATAAGGAGAATGATCGCAAGCAGGGTGACTGCTGTTATAGCTACCCATGTTGGCAGACCGGAAGAACTTCCGCTGTCGTTCTTGTACTTCATATCATTCTGATGGAAGTGCTTTTCGAGAGTGTGCTCGATGGATACCTCCTCAGAAGTGCCGTAGTCGCAGTTGGTATGCAGGATGTATTTTGTGTAGCCGTCCTTGTTGAAGTCCTTGCTGTCTGCCTGGTAGTCAACACTGGTGACGTGTTCGATACCGGCAAGCTTAGACTTCATTTCGGCTTTTTCGTCATCAGCGAGGTCTTTGAACATCACTCGGATGGTGTAGTCCTCTTTAGCCTCCGGGAATTCCTCCTTCATAATGTCCATACCGATCTTCATTGATGAATCATCCGGAAGGTATTTTGACATATCGGTATTTACACCGACTTTAGGCATGAGCATAGCACAAATTCCCGCGATCATTATTACTGTCACCATTAAAATGTTCCTTTTTTCGACAATAAAATTCGCTATTTTTTTCAAATTTTAACTCTCCCTTGACATCTTATGTTTAATATGATACAATAATACCACCATTGAGGTGTAAAGTCAACCAACTGTTTGTTTCACTTTGATGTGTGATTTTAAAAATTCGCTGTAATTGTTGCAAAGTCAACAATTTGTATGTATTTGTTGAGGTGAATCATGGAAAATCAGCGTGTAAGATTAACTAAAAAGATGCTCAAGAACGCTCTTGTTCAGCTTATGGAGTCGAAACCGTTAGAAAAGATAACAATTTATGAGCTGTGTGCAAAAGCAGAGATAAACCGTACTACCTTCTATAAATATTACGGGAGCCAGTACGACCTGCTTGATGATATAAAGGCTGATTTCCTCCACGAACTGGAAATTAGTCTGCATGATGACCCTCCGCCGGTAGGATTGCAGAATATCCTTACATATATCCTCACGCATCGCCTGTCTTGCATGGCACTACTGCATACAGCACCGTACGACGGATTTCTTGAGAGCGTTTTGTCGTTGTCGCCGGTGATGCGGCAGATGGACGAAACAATAGAACCGGGCTATTCTGAATATCAGAGGGAATATGTGAAGAAGTATATGATATTCGGCGCATATTCGATAATAAGAGAATGGTTGCTCTCGGAACATCCCGAGGCACCCGAGGATATAGCAAGGCTGATATCCGGAATATCGGCAAGGATCGCAGCATCCGCTGACCATACGCTTTGTTGAGTGACAGATGCGATAAACATCTAAATTCTTCATAGAATGTTCACAAATCACTTTGATAGATATGTTATAATAAAACATACAATTTTACGAACTCCGTTTTTCAGCCTGTAAAACAGGATATGTTCATAACTGCTTATGATGTTTGGTTGACTTTGTTAGCAAAACAGGGTATAATGATACTATCAGTTTGCAGTATTTTGAATGCTTCTGAAACAGGAGTAAATGAGCGGCGCTTAATGCCGTTGATCAGGATGGATAATGAAGAAAATGATAACTAACAGGTATAAATTAGCAGACAAAGTAATCGAAGTCAACTCGCTATACAAGCAAGTACACGATTACTGCAAGGACTATACAACAAGCGAGCCGGCAGATTTTTCAGTCACTATTACGCCGGAGGATATAATAGCAGAAAAGAAAAAGTCTGATTCCGAGTACGCTTATGAGGGACTTCCGGCACCGAATTTTTCAGATGCTCTTCTGGAAGAAACAGCAGTATACCGTAAGATAGCGGAAAAGATGCCGGAGTTTGATACATTTGTGTTTCATGGCTCTGTCATAGCTGTTGACGGGAAAGGCTTTCTGTTTACGGCGAAGTCCGGTACAGGAAAGTCAACTCACACAAGGCTGTGGCGTGAATATTTCGGCGCCAAGGCTGTTATGGTCAATGACGACAAGCCGATGCTGAAAGTGACTGACAGCGAAGTTATCGCTTATGGTACGCCGTACAATGGCAAGCATAATCTCGGCGAGAATATCGCAGTTCCGTTGAAAGCTATATGCATACTCACTCGCGGCGAGAAGAACAGCATCGTCAGCATTGACAGATCCGAAGCTTATTCAATGCTTTTGCAGCAGGTATACCGTCCGCAGGATCCTTTGCAAATGGTAAAAACCTTAAAGCTTGTGGATAAAATGGCAGAAAATGTCGAGCTGTACAGGCTCGCCTGCAATATGGATATTGAAGCGGCAGAAGTCGCTTATAATGGAATGAAAGGATAATTATTATGAAAATCAACAGCGCATTTTTAACTCACGATGACGGCGATCAGAAGCTCCTCGTTTCTACCGGAGCAAGCAAGTTCTCAGGACTCGTCCGCAGCAACGAGACTGCTGGCTTTATTATAGGCTGTCTTGAAAAAGAGACAACTGAGGCAGAGATAGTTGCAAAGATGCAGAAAAAGTATGACGGCCCTAAGGATGTTATGGAGCGCGACGTCAGGAAGATAATAGATCAGCTCAGAAAAATCGGAGCTATTGATGAATAAATCAACTTTCGAGGACCAGCTTGCCAAAAACGGCAAGCTCATATATACGAACAAGGGCGACAGTATGATGCCGCTCATAAAGCAGGACAGAGACTTGCTCATAATCAAGCCTGTTCAGGGCAGACTTAAAAAGTATGATGTACCGCTTTACAGACGTGACAGCGGACAGTATGTCCTGCACAGGATACTAAAGGTGCGCAGCAGGGATTACGTTATCTGCGGCGATAACCGCTGGACGAAGGAGTACGGCATACAGGACAGGCATATCATTGGCGTCCTGACTGCGGTTGTCCGCAACGGCAGGGAGATATCCGTGAATGACTGGAAGTACAAGGCTTATGTACATTTATGGTGTGATCTTTTCCCTGTTCGTGCATTTACGCTTCATGTGATAAATAAGCTCAAGCGGACTATAAGGCGGTAGATTCATGGGCAATAATAAAAGAACCATAGGTAAGAAGATCAAGCGCAAATACATAGGAGCGTCAATGAGAATCACGCATTTTTTCGACGGAAGAAAAGACAAGAAGATATGCGGCTGTTCTCTTGTTAAATATGTACCTTCGCTTTATAGGGAAACAATGGGCGCAACAGGAAGCGAAGCAACCTGTTATTGGGCGCTTGATAAGATATTTGAGGGAGAATCATTCGATAAGAACGATTCTTTTATTGATGTTGGCTGTGGTAAGGGCAGAGTTCTTGCGTATATGCAAAGCAAAGGCTATCCCTGTTCAATGACAGGAATAGAACTCAACTCTGATGTCGCCGCTTATGCACAGAAGTGGGCTGAAAAGTACGATAACATCACGATACTAAACGGCAATGCTTTTGAGCTTGATTACAATGAATATACCGTGCTTTTTATGGGCAGACCTTTTGAAACCGAGACCTTTTACCGGTTTATAGATCAGCTTGAAGAAAAACTGACACATAAGATCAGACTTTTCTATTGGTGGGATACACAGAGCGGCGCTTATCTTGAAGAAAGAAAGGGCTGGACTCAGAAACGGCGTGACTGGATATTCAAGAGTCACGGTCTGTATATGTATCGCTGCCCTCAACGCTATACAATATGGGAATATACGCCTGATGAAAAATAATGCAGTAAAATGGCTATATGCCGTTACCGGAAAGAAAAAATGGAATATCCTCTGGCTCATGATAGTGCAGGCTCTGTACGGTGCGAGCGGAGTTGTATATGCACTGCTTCTGAGGAACATCGTTGATAATGCTGTTGGCGGTGACCGAAGCGGCTTCAGGTTCTATGTTCTGCTGATAATACTTCTTGTTCTTGCACAGGTCGCAATGAGAGCGATCATACGCTGGCTGGAGGAACTTTCGCGTTCCTCTCTTGAAAATCTTTTCAAGCAGCGTCTGCTCAATAACATCCTCACCAAAGATTTCGGAACTGTCAGTGCAGTCCACTCCGGCGAGTGGCTGAACCGCCTTACGAATGATACGGTAGTTGTTGCACAGAACAGCGTTGAGATACTTCCGGGACTTGCCGGTATGGTCGTCAAGATGGTAAGTGCGATGGCTATGATGATAGTTCTGGATTATCGCTTTGCACTTGTAATGATGCCGGTAGGTATCGTTTTGTTTTTCTCGACTTATGGTTTCCGCAAGGTGCTGAAAAGGCTTCATAAGAATATACAGGAGCGTGACGGAAAGCTCCGCGTGTACTTGCAGGAGCGCCTCGGCAGTATGATGATGATACGTTCATTTGCTGCCGAAGAGCAGACCGAAGCAGAGGCTATCGATAAGATGTCCGACCACAAACAGACACGAATGAAGCGCGTTCGTTTTTCCAACTTCTGCAATATCTGTTTCCAGACAGGTATGCAGGGAATGTATGTTGGCGGTGTGATCTACTGCGGCTACGGTATCCTTACAGGAGCGATAAGCTACGGAACGCTTACGGCTATAACGCAGCTCATTTCGCAGATACAGTCGCCGTTTGCAAATATTACAGGATATCTGCCCAAGTTCTATGCCATGACGGCAAGTGCTGAGCGTCTTATGGAGATAGAAGAATTCGAGAACGACAGCGATGTTCAGCCTATGGATATTGATGAAACTCTTGACTACTACCGCAATGATTTCTCAGCTATGGGACTCGAAAATGCTGAGTTCGCATACTATCCGTCCAGCGACAGCGTTCGTCAGCTGAACAAAGATACTATGCCTGTTGTTCTCAGCAACATCAGCGTTGAGATACAAAAAGGACAATATGTCGCATTCACAGGTCACAGCGGCTGCGGAAAATCTACTGTTCTAAAGCTGCTAATGTGCATATACAAGCTTGACGGCGGTCATCGCTATATAACTGACAGGAACGGGAATACAGAGGAACTTTCAGCTAAGTTCCACCGTCTGTTCGCATATGTTCCGCAGGGCAATCAGCTTATGTCGGGAACTATACGTGATGTAGTATGCTTTGCCGACAAGGAAGGACTGCATGACGATGAGCGTATCAATAATGCACTGAAAATAGCCTGCGCGGACGAGTTTGTAAGCGAGCTCGATGACGGTACAGACACGATCCTCGGTGAACGCGGAACAGGTCTTTCTGAGGGACAGATGCAGCGCATAGCTATCGCAAGAGCGGTATACTCAAAGTGTCCCATACTGCTGCTTGATGAAGCTACGAGCGCTCTCGATGAAGCTACCGAGCGGAAAGTTCTTGAAAACCTCAAGAATATGACCGACAAAACAGTCGTGATAGTTACTCACCGACCTGCGGCACTTGATATATGCGACAGGATAATGCAATTTACCGAAAACGGAGTGATAGAAAATGGAAAAAAGTGAATTCCGTAAAAATGCGTCTGATATGATATATCTTACAATATGCTCTTTGAAAGGGGAGACTCCAAGACCGAAGCGTGTTGCAAAGCTTGATCTGCCGATGCTGTTTGAAGTGTGCCAGAAGCATATACTCACAGCTTGTGTGGCATATGCGCTGGAGTCTGCCGGTATCAGGGATAAAGACTTCATACAGGCAAAGGAAAAAGCTGTACGCAAGAATATCCTTCTTGATTCTGAACGTACAAAGATACTTCGCAGACTTGAGGAAGAAAAGATATGGTATTTGCCGCTGAAAGGCTCTTTGCTCCATCACTGGTATCCGAAGCTCGGTATGCGTCAGATGTCGGATAACGACATACTCTTTGACAAAGCCAGGCGCTCTCACGTAAAAGAGCTGATGACTGAATTGGGATTCGCTTGTGAGCATTATGGTTTAGGAAATGAAGACGCATATTTTAAAGAGCCTGTCTGCAACTTTGAGATGCATCAGGAACTCTTTTCGATTACACATACCGGTAACCTCTACGAATACTACCAAGATGTCAAAGAACACCTTATCCCTGACGATGACAGTGACTACGGCTATCATTTCAGCAACGAAGACTTCTATATCTTTATGATGGCGCATGAGTACAAGCACTTTGCAGGCGGCGGAACCGGTGTCCGTTCGCTTGTTGACACGTATGTGTTCCTTGACGTGTTTGAAGATCTGCTCGACTGGGACTACATCACCGCAGAGCTCGAAAAGCTCGACATAGCTGATTTTGAGCGCAATAACCGCGAACTTGCACTGAAGATTTTCAGTTTGGGACAGCTCACATATGAGGATAAAAAGCTCCTTGACTACTACGTGATGTCGGGAACATACGGAACAACAAGCAATTTCGTGAGCCACCGCATCGAAGAAGAAGGCGGCGGTTCTAAGTTCAGGTATGTCTTTGCACGTTTGTTCCCTCCTATGAAACTCTACAAAACATGGTATCCGTGGGCATACAGGCACAAGTATCTTTTACCTGTGGCGTGGGTATTCAGGCTTGTGAGAGGTGCAACAGTCCGGAGAAAGAAATTCGGCTGTGAGCTCAGAGAACTCAGCAAATAACATTAACTAAAAGGGCAGCTTCGGCTGCCTTTTTCTCTGTCAGAATGTCAATATTTTGCCGAAAACACCTTTGTTTCCGCTTGGTTAACGCAGAATAGATTATTCATATTTTATTTACACCCAGTATATTCCAACTTAATTTATCAATTTGTAATATCCTGCCATTTTGGACTCAGGTTGTTAAAAACTTATCTTATACTGCCAAAAATATACTGCCGTTGTAACTCGGGCAATAGTATACAGACTGGAAAATAAAACTGAAATAATTAATTGTAAGTTCACATTTTGTTCACATACTTGGTTGAACAATGTGATATAATAATGCCATACGATAATCATATGCAGCAAAATATGGTTATTGTAACTTAAAGGATGGGGTTGGCGCATATGTTTGGTTACAGGATGAACAATTTAATATCTTCGTATCCAGACATATGCGTCATATATGCCCTTATGACTGAAAATGAGAATACAGCGTACTCTATTGGACAGTAAGACCGGTGGAGTGCGCTTTTATGCTTACTGGTAATGATCGGTGCGGCAACCGATTTTTATAAATTTTTTCTCAATTTCTTAAAGGAGGAACGAGCATATGAAAAAATCAAAGAATAACACATGGAAGCGTATAGCAGCAGGAGCGCTTTCAGTAGCTCTTGTAGCAGGCGCATTACCTGCGAACGTAGGAGGCCTTCTGACAGGAGGCGACGGCATTGTTGCACACGCAACACCCGGCGTTTCTGAGAACTGGACTTTAACTATGGCTGAAGACAACGACATTATGGATGGTGAAAATCACGTTGGCTATTCAGCTATTTCCAATGCTGAGAACAATGTCATAACATTCTCTGATTTCGAGGGACATCTGCGTTCAGGCGGAACTGAAGGTCATGAAAGCGGCAGACCTGACGGCTATTGCTGGGTTGGCGTTTGGGCTGAGGTACCTGCAGACGTTATTGCAGTAATGGATGGCGACGAAGAAGTTACTATACCTAATGACCGCAAAATTTCTCAGTGGTTCGGATTTAACGCTGATTCTGTAATTAATGCGCTTCAAAATACTGAGACTCCCGGTGTTATTACAAGAACATGGAATCTTAAAGTGAAAAAGACAGCAGGCGGAGACTACGTTGATGCTCCTGTTACTGTAAATATAAATGTTAATAACATTACTATCCTTCCTAAGGATCAGAATAACAGCATTGAGAACGTGCTTTTTAAGAATACACCTATTTTCCAGGTATTTAACGGTCAGATAATCCAGAACTACACCAATTCACGTACTTATTCCTATGATGACCTCGCATATGGTACAGTTCTTAAACCCGGTGATATCATAACAATACCCGAGAATGTTAAAATCATGAACGTTTTGGAGGATGCTCCTGCAACGTCAACTGAAACTTCTCTTATGCTTGTAAGAGTAACGTATGATGGTTTGTACTTTGTAGATTCTGAATATAATTATTATGCCGGATATGAGCTTGAAGATAATGCTGTCGGCACATTAGTATATACTGGTAAAGATGAAGAGCAGGGCACTGTTTGGTTATCTTTTGCCGCTAACAAGAATCATGCACTCGGCGATATTGATTTAGATGAACTGAAAAATGGCGATACAATTGACGGTGAAATATATGTATCTGTAGAAGATTATACAGATTACAACATTTATCGACTCAACCTTGTTCCTGGTTGCACAAGAGCGTATACTATTGTTGATAATACTCCTATGACTTATAACTTCGGTGACCCTATTTATAGTAGTGTGGCCGAAAGCATAACAGTCACAAGAGAAAAAGCAGCTCTCCAGCTCGGTGATGACTTTGCTGCACCTGAGCTTGCAGCTGGTCTTACATACAACGGACAAGCTCAAAACCTCATTGGTGTTGCTGGCATGATCAATCCTGCTCGTGAAGCAGAAGGCGTAACGCTTGAAGGCGACGATGCAACTGCAGAATTCAATTATGCAGTTCTTGATAAAGATGAGCTTGCCACAGCAATGCAGGCATATATAGCTACATTACAGCTTTCTCCGCAAGATTCAGAATATTGGTATAATACATTCGAGCCATTCATAACCGGTAAAAAGACACTGGAGGAGCTCAATCTTACTCCTGAACAGCAGGCATTTGCAAACGACGCATTTGATTATATCATTGCTGAATATCCTGCAACTTCAACATCTGAGACAGATGCCGGCGATTACTATGTATTCGGCAAGCTCGATGTTGACGATGATGCAGAAGATTTCTACTATGCAGATTCAGCTGCATTCTACATCGGCAAGGCGACTATCGCTAAGGCTAACCTCGCTCAGGCAGACTACATAGCACCTGTTGGCGGAGACGTTAACTTCACAGGTGAACAGGTAGCTCTTATTGCTGATGCTAACAAGGGTTCAGTAGCTCTCATTGATCTTCAGGACGTGTCAAAGGGCACGAAGGGTACTCTTGAATACAGAAACGGCGCATGGATAGAGGGCAACGATATAAATCTTAACAACAGTATACCTGCTGTAGGCACTATCTTAAAGCCTACCGGTGAAGACGGAATTAATTTCAACATTGGTAATAAGTCCATTGAAATTGAGGGCGATAATGGACTGTGTGAATTTTATGGTTCCTTAGAAGTACTCTTGTATAATGGTAGGATAGAACTTAGTAATGGTTCTGAGAATGCTGGATGGAGTCTTAGTGAGCGTGACGCTATTAAAATAACTGGTGTTATTGGAGATACACTGTATGCTGAGTTTGTAAATACAGCTACCCTCCCCGAAGATGAATGGTCAACAACTGTTCCTACCGCTGTTGACGAGGGCGATTACGCAGTAGCATGGCGTATCAAGGGCTCAGCTAACTATAACGATGTTGCACCGCAGACTGTTTCTGCAACTATCAAAAAGGCTGAGGTGAACTTTACACTTGTTAACCTTGCTGATGCTGTTGTAGTTCCGGTTGATGAACAAGAAACACTTAATTTTGAAAATAATGTATATACGCTTATTGGTACAAAGAAGTATAAGATATATACAAATAAGACTATTGCAAACCGTGTTGTCAGAACGGAGTCAAATACTAAGCTCTTTACAGAGTTAAAGTTCTCAACTGAGAATGATGCTGAGTATAATAACAATACTTATGGATACTGCTACACTATTACTGTTCCCGCACTTCCTCTTGAAAACGGCTATGTATTATCACATACCAATAATTTCGAAGGTGATAACCCTGATGCAGCCAAGAGCAAGCTTTATGTCAGTGAAGACAATGAAGCAGGCGAATTAGTTGCAGAGCTCAAGGGTAAAGGAACATATTACTATGGTGATAAGCCTTCTTTAGACGACGTTGAGTTTACACAAGCCGGCGCAGCATATAAGGGCAGTATCGTACAGGTTAATGACATCTACTTCATGAAGGACGGCAGCATAGTTAAGAACGATGCTCTCCAGGTAGGCGTAACATACGAAATGACAGCTTATGTTACTGTTGATAAGAGCGGTGCTGTTGAAATTGATCCTGAAACAGGTAAAGAGATCAACGATAAGAGTGCATACTACCTCAAGAGAGACGTGACTCTCGCAGAGCGTCCGCTTTACCTCTGTGACGCATATCTTGTTGACGAAGGCAAGGACTTCGAGAATGCTGACTTCAACGCAGAGCAGCCTGAAAGCGCTACTAACAAGAAGTACAACGCAACAAAGCTCGATGTTGTTCAGGATAGAGACGCAACCGGAGCACCTATCGAGGGCAAGTATCACGTAGAAGTACCTGCTGGTACATTCACATATGACGGCAAGGAGAAGGCTCCCGTTATCAAGCTTGTTAACCCCGGCAACGGTGATATCCTCACAGCAAAGAACTTTGCTGTTAAGGAAGGCAATACAGGCTTCAAGGGAACAAATGCAGGCAGCTATACATTCGGTCTCGAAGCACTTCCGAGCACAGAAGCAACAGCTGATACAGAAGCATTTGTAAACAACTACGTTGAGGAACTCACAGTAAACTGGCAGATCAAGAAGGCAGTGGTAAATGCTGATGCAATCGATGCTAAGGCTATCGACAACATCGTTTACGATGCAGAAAAACTGAAGACAGCTGACGACTTCACATTCGCAGCTAAGATGACAGAGGGCGAGAATCCTCAGCCTGTTGATCCTAAGGCAGCAGCACTTCTTGCTGATCCTGCAACAGCTATCTCTGAGCCTACATTTGGATATACTCCTGATAATACAGAGACCTTGGGTGCCGCGGCTGCTGGAATATCAATGCAGCAGAGCAATTATGACTGGGCTATGGATGATGGCGATGAAGCAACAGCTGCTGGTGCACTTAACATAATAGAAACAGAGATACTTCCGTTAATTGCTAATAAGTATATTGGCGGTGGATGGGGATTCTTGCAGCAGAGTTCTGAATACTTCAAATACAAGATTTCTTACAATGGAGCAGAAGAGTTCGCTCCTTATCAGATATTCACCGAGGGCACAGAGCTTAAATACCTCGCATCTGAAGATGATGTTGAGCCGATAGTACTCGCAACTCTTGAAGACGGTGAGTTCTTCCAGTTAACATCTGCAACTTTGGATTCAGATGGTGAGGTAGCTACTATCCATTACGCAATAACAAAGACAGTGCCTACTACTGACGGTAAGTCAGCTGGCTTACACAAGGCAACATTCACTATCACAAACCCGAACTATGAGGATATTACCATCAAGGACGTTGACGCACTTATTGCAAAACGTAAGGTAACTATCACTCCTTCTGAAGAGAATAACCGTGTATACGGCTATGAGGACGTCCTGCCATCTTACGATAATGACGTATATAACCCCGGCCGTGTTCTCCAGAACGAGCTCAAGGGTGACTTTGAATTAGCTAAGACCAAGACAGATGGAGACAAGACTGTCCTCGTTGGCAAGACTGGTCTTATCGAGAGCGATGCAGCACAGCTTGACATGAATACAGAGCAGGCTCTCCAGGCAATGGCTCCGGCTGTTACAATGTTCCTCACAATCGGTAAGGAAAAGGATACAACCAACAAGCTCAATCCTGGCTCAAACGATATGTTCAACTTTGAAACATTCGTCAACGATGCTGGTACATATGAGTACGTCATCAGAACACCTGAAGAGATCAACGCTCAGCTCGATGCTTGGGAACAGGCTATCGGCGGTGATGCACAGCAGATTGCATACTGTGAAGAGATAAGAAGACTCATTAATACAATTACAGCTAACTATGAGTATGTTCTTCCTGAGGACAGCGTATTCACACTCGAGAAGGCACCTCTCACAAAGGACCTCTTCACTCTTGATGAAGGAACTCAGGAAGTGTTAGAATTTGAGCTCGTGAATGGTATACCGACATACGTATTTAACGGCAGTGAGTTCCTTGCACCTGAGTATATAGCTGATGATACAACATTCGGTGATACAGAAACCAAGAAGCTCAATGAATGGGATTACATAAAGGGCGGCTACACCAAGGCAGCTCTTCCGGGTGATTATTACAAGGTTGAGTTCCTTGCAACTCCTGACGGTAACTACAAGAATGCCGATGCAGATCAGCCGTGGGTAATTGAAGCTAACGACGGATACAGCGCATCTGTTTATGTAAGATCAAACAAGACATACGACGGCAAGGCAGTAACTCCTACAATGACATACTACTTTGACGGCAGACGTATCAGCGGTAATGATGTTCCTAAGAGCTTCAAGACAACTTACACTTACTACAAGAACACCCAGACAGATAATGATGGTGTTTTTCTGGGTGAAGATTACATTTCATATATCAAGGCAAATATGACAAAGCTTGACGAAGCTCCTAAGGATGCAGGCGATTACTATGTAATTGCAACAACAACTGCTAAGGGCTACGAGATAGAAGATTCATATGCTCACTTCCATATTAATCGTGTTCGCGTTCACGTAACACCTTCTGTAACAAGCAAGCAGTTTGGCGAAGCTGATCCTAAGATCACATTTACAACTGACCTCGAAAAACAGGTAGTTGCAGGCGATACAGTTAAGTTCAAAAAGGAAGTTACTGAGCTTGTAATAGGCGGTTACACAGATGAGACTAAGATCACTGATGAAAACCCGACAGGACTTGTTGAATATGACGGAAGCGTAAGCGACAAGTGGACTTACGATCTTAACGGTCTTGAACTTGATAACCCCAACTACACATTTAGTCTTTCAACAGAGAACTTCACAGTAACTGCTCACGAGCTTACTGATGAAAACATCAGAGCTACGAAGATATGTGTAGCTGAAGAGAACGGCTTTGCTGATCCTAGCAATTACATTGAAGTATTCATAACAGTAGGCGGCGAGGATAAGATCCTTACACCTGGTACTGATTATGAGTTTACATCCAATGTACAGACTCAGGAGAACGGCAGCTACAAGGTTCAGATCAAGGGTATCGGCAACTACGCTGGCTTTGCTGAGGCAGATGTTGATGTAATAGGTGATATTTCCAACCTCGAAGCTGAGGATATTTCTAAGCTCTATACTATTACTGAAGCAGCTCCTGAAGTTGCTATCAACGGTACAAGACACTTAATCGGTGCTCAAGTTCGTTGGAATGGTAAAGTGGTTCAGGATGGATTAACAGTTGAAGAATATGGTATTATCTTCAGCCGTGACGGTTCCGTAACTGATATCAGCGAACTTACATATGAGGCTTCAAGCACTGATACAACTAAGTCAATTGTACGTTTGGAAGGAAACAACGGTAGGAACATCGTCGATTATGGCAAGGGTGTAATTGCAGTTGGTTATGCTAAGCTCAAGGATGCAGCAGGTAATGAATTAATTGCTTACAGTAAGAATATTGGCTGCAATACATATGTTTGCACTGAGTTTGCTCCTGAAGCTAAAACAAATGGTACTCTTAAGGGTGTTCAGGTTCGTTACAAGGGCGAGATTTATGATACTAAGAACTATTCTGTTAAGGAATATGGTCTTATCTACTCTAAGGCAGCCGGAAGAACTGCTGCAGATCTTACATTAGAAGCAGTTGACGCTAATGACGATATAAATATGATAGTTGGTGCTAATGGTCAAATTTTCACTGATGAGGGAAATGGTGTTGTAGCTGTTGGCTATATGATCATTCAGAATAAAGCAGGTGATACAGCATACGTTTACACCAATGATCTTGGCGGCAAGTATGACGAACTTGTTCAGCAATAAGAATTATTTGGTAATAATCGAGTGAATAACACCCGATTCATTACATAGATCGATCTATTATGATACGGAGGTGTTTAAGGAATGTCAAAGTATGTAGAAGCAGAACTCGAGATCATTGCATTCGATGCAGAAGATGTTATCACAACATCACCTACAGTATGCAATCCTGATGAGTGTTCTGGTCACGGTGGTTGGACATAATTAGTGTCCGATAGGGTAAAGGCTGTGCGGTTTTTTAGCTGCACAGCCTTATCTCAGTTATATAAAAAGGAGAATTATGAATATAATTAAAGCAGGCGACAATAGAGTCGCAAAGATAATAAACAGAAAAAAACTGAGCTCTGAGGCGAAATATCGCCTTTCGCTTTTTACATATATCTATTCGGTGAATGACAGATATCTTATTTATAACACTTTAACATCTGAAGTTACAGAGCTTACTGAAAATGAATGGAATGCTGTTCAGAAGATAAAAAAAGAACCTGTAAGCTATGATTTCATAAAAGAAAACGGACTTGAAGAGCTTGCTGTGACACGCTACATCGTTGAAACCGATTATGACGATGTGAAACAGTATCAGCAGACAGTATTTCTTCTGAAAACAATGGCAGGAAATAAAAAAGGACTCAGTAGTTATACTATTTTTCCGACAACGGGCTGTAACGCAAGATGTATTTACTGTTATGAGGAAGGATATACGGTAAAAACAATGACAACAGAAACAGCTGACCGTCTTGTTGAATACATCTGTGAAACAAAGCATGATGATACTGTTAATCTGCGATGGTTCGGCGGTGAACCTCTTGCAAATTCAAGGATAATAAGTCATATTTGCAATGCACTTAAAGAGCGTGGAGTATCTTATAAATCGAATATGGTAACAAACGCAAGTCTCATGACTCGAGAACTTGCACACGAAGCAAAAGAACTCTGGAATCTTAAAAAAGTTCAGGTATCGCTTGACGGTGCAAGAGAAGACTATGCTCTGCGAAAGAATTACTATGATCCCATTAAGCACAATTACGATATTGTTATGAAAGCTGTACACTATCTTGCTAATGAGGGGATAAAGGTAAATCTGCGCGTTAATGTGGATTTTGATAATATAGCAAGGATACCTGATTTTTTGCATGAGATCAAAGCAGAGTTCGGCGACATGGAAAATATAAGACTTTATATAGCGCCTTTGTTTCAGGAGGAACATGATGAACGCTGCCTTGAGCTATATAAGGAGATATTCAGACTGACTGATTATCAAAAGAAGATAGATGTCGCAAGAAATATAATCGGAGCGCATGATAGCGTTCATATCCGCACCAATTACTGTATGGCTGACGTTGTGGATAAATGTGTTGTAATAACTCCTGAAGGTGTTTTCAACAATTGCGAACATCTCCCCGAAAAACAGACATGGGGTAATATCTTTGACGGAGTAACTAATAAGGCAGAGCTTGACGAACTGAAGAAGCCAATGCCTGTAGATGAAAAATGTGCAAAGTGTCCATTCCTGCCGGAGTGTACGCCTTTTTATAAAAATGGCTGTCCGTGTTGGTTTGAACAGTGTTATGAATTCCGTTGTCTGAAAACTGAGTTTAAGCTGCGCAACCTTTTAGAGGGCGCTGATACCGAAACAGACAACGAAGACGAAGAACTATAAGAAAGGGATATAAACGAGTTACGGTAGTATATATCTGTTGCTATTTGACTATTTTCTCCTTTTTAATGTCAAATACACAAAAGAATCGGGAGCAGTTCAGTAAAGCTGTTCCCGATGTTTTATTATCAGCTCCGTGTGCAAAATGTGCAAAGTTGGTGTAAGCTTTTCACGAAGCTAAGAAAGTTTAGAACCTTACACTGAAAATGCACAAAATGCACATTCATGCCGGTTGTGACACGCAAAAGGCTATATACCGGCGAATTCTTAGAGTGCTGTGCAAAATGTGCAATTTGTAGTAAAGTTGGTGTAACCTTTTCGCGAGACTAAGAAAGTTTGAAACCTTACACTGAAAATACTACTTTTACTACCAATATCTAAATGTGCCGAAGTGCATGTTCTGCGGGCGGCATTATTTCAACTCCGTCATGCTTTTCAGACCTATCGCAAGCGTTGAAGCGTTATGGAGAAGCGCGGAAGTTGCAGGCGGAAGTACACCGAGAACCCCCAGTCCTATGAGACCGCCGTTGAAGCCGATTATAGTACGATAGTTCCAGCTGATACGGGACATAAGGGCGTTGCTCAGACGTTTCAGCTCCACAAGAGCATAAAGATCATCGGCTGCAATGGTTATATCTGCTATTTCGCGGGCAATTGCAGCTCCTGTGCTTATAGCGATACCGGCATCGGCTTCGCTCAGGGCAGGGGAATCGTTCACACCATCGCCGATCATTACCACCTTGCGTCCTGCTTCGTGTTCAGCGCGTATGAATGCTGCCTTATCCTCGGGAAGAACCTCTGCGTGATACTCGTCAACTCCGACTTTTTCTGCAACAGCCTTTGCCGTGCGTTCGTTGTCACCGGTCATCATAACAACTCTTGATATACCGCATTCGTGAAGCTTCTGAACAACATCGGCGGCTTCGTCACGGAGCGGATCTTCGATACATATTACAGCAGCGACTTCATTTCCGATAGCAAGATACAGATGTGAATACTCCTTGGGGAGATGTCGGAAAATGCGCTCGTCAGGGGGAGTACAGTTTTCGTCCTCGATAATGAAATGGTGACTGCCGATAAGAACGCGCTTGCCCTCCACCGTACTTGAAATACCGTGAGCAACAACGTACTCGACCTTGGAGTGGAACTCCTCATGCACAAGCCCTCTCTTCTCAGCTTCGGCAACAACTGCATTTGCTATGGAGTGTGGATAATGCTCTTCAAGGCAGGCTGCGAGACGAAGCATTTCGTTCTCGTCACGTCCGCCGAATGTTATGACCTCAGCAACTCTCGGACTTGAATGTGTAAGAGTTCCTGTCTTGTCGAAAACTATGGTGTCAGCTTCAGCAACTGCCTCCATGAAGCGTCCGCCCTTGACTGTTATACCGGCACGGCTGCAGTCACGCATTGCGGAAAGCACGGATATTGGCATTGCCAGTTTCAGAGCGCAGGAGAAGTCCACCATAAGTATGGACAGCGCCTTTGTGACGTTGCGTGTGAGAAGCCATGTGAGCAGAGTTCCTCCAAGGCTCCACGGAACGAGTCTGTCTGCAAGATGTGAAGCCCTGTCCTCAGCGGCAGACTTCATCTTCTCGGACTCTTCAATCATCTTCACTATGCGGTCGTAACGTCCGCCGCCTGCGGTATTCTCAACACAGACAGTACATTCGCCGTCCTCTACGACTGTACCTGCATAGACATAGGCACCTTCGGATTTGTGTACAGGCACGGATTCACCGGTCATTGAAGCCTGATTGACCATAGCATCTCCGGAAACGACTTTTCCGTCAAGAGGTATCATTGAGCCTGTTCTGACGATCATCAGATCGCCTTTGCGGACTTCATTCACGGGCACAAGGATTTCCTGTCCGTCGGTTGTTTTAGTCCAGACCTGTTCAACGCCGAGGGACATTGTTCTCGCAAGGTCATCAATGGATTTCCTGTGCGTCCACTCATCGAGAATATCTCCCACATTCAGCAGGAACATTACCGAACCTGCTGTTCCGAAGTCGCCGCGTGCCATTGAAACGCCTATGGCAGTAGCGTCAAGGACAGCGACTTCGAGTTTGCCTTGCAGAAGACATTTCAGTCCGCGAAATATATACTTTGCCGCTCTGAAAACGGCTATGATGTTTCTTATCGGCTGAGGGATGACAAGCTTGTTCACAAAGCGCTTCATAACAACGCCGGCAAGCTTGTTCTCATACTGACGGTTAAGCTCTCTGCCGGTCTGCTCCGGAACAAGAGCCGTGTTCTGCTCGTCATCGAACGAAAAGCGCGAGAGTTTCTGAATTATCTCATCTCTCGGACAGGTGTATGCTATGACTATATCGCAGGTGCGGTCGAATACCTGTATTCTCTTTACTCCGACAATGGCAGACAGTGAATATTCTGCGATATCAGCCTGTTTCAGCGTCATACGGCTTATGCAGAACCGTACACGCATTCGTCCCTTGGATTCGTGTAATATCTTGCATTTCATAATATATCCTCCTATAAAAACAGGCCGCCAATGCGACCTGTTCCGGTTTAGTCTTCACTTGTATCTGCGATCTCTTCGGACAAATCAGAGATAAGAGCTTCCTCTTCCTTCAAGGCTCTCTGCTCGTTTATCTCCTTTGCATCGGCAAGAATGTCGTCACAGTTCTCGCGGACTGTTGTAACTGTCTGCATAACATCAGTTTTAGCACGAAGCACTGCCGCAGTTGCGTGTGTGTAGCACTTCTTCGCATCCTTGCTTGAAAGAACGCGGATACCGGCTGTTCCGAAAAGTACGCCGCCTGCAAAAACTCCTACCTTTTTCCAGGGAATGTCTGTAAATCTCATATTATCACCTCAGTTATAAAGTCGAAATTACGGTTTCGTTATACTAATGATACAATATTTACAGTAATTTTTCCGCTCCAAAAAGTTCAAAACAGATATACTGTGCTAATAACGCATTATAGCTGTCTGGCGGTGCTTATCAGGAGCTGCTGAGCGTTTATGCTCCATTCGGAAATGTGAGTTCCTGTGAAGTGAAGAAAATTCCCGTTTTTTCACATACAAAAGACTTGAATTGCTGCACGGAATGTGGTATACTGTATACATAAGTTTGTGTATACTAACTTATATCTAAAGGAAGGGATAAGTTATCGGCGTACCACAGCAGATAACGTTATCTTGTGGAAAGGGAAATGAACAGAGAAATATACACAGGAATCATCATACCATTTATAGGTACATCGCTTGGCGCAGGCTGTGTGTTCTTTATGAAGCATAGTCTGAGCAGAAATATCCAAAGAGCACTGACAGGCTTTGCCGCAGGCGTTATGACAGCCGCTTCGATATGGAGCCTTATTATCCCTGCTATGGATATGTCAGAGAGCATGGGAAAGCTCGCTTTTCTGCCTGCTGCAGCAGGATTCTGGGGAGGCGTACTGTTCCTTTTGCTGCTCGACAGTCTGATACCGCATCTGCATATGAATTCCGATAAAGCAGAGGGCTTGCCCTCAAAGCTGGCGCGGACAACGATGATGGTACTTGCGGTCACCCTTCATAATATCCCCGAGGGAATGGCAGTAGGTATAGTCTATGCAGGCTTTATGACGGATTCGGCAGATATGACCGCAGGCGGCGCGTTGGCGCTTTCCCTTGGAATAGCGATACAGAACTTTCCGGAAGGAGCGATAATATCTATGCCGCTTCATGCAGAGGGAAACAGCAAAGGCAAAGCATTTGCAGGCGGCGTGCTGTCAGGTGCAGTCGAACCGATAGGAGCGCTTCTCACTATACTTTTTGCGAGTCAGCTGCTGCCGATAATGCCGTATCTGCTCAGCTTTGCGGCAGGTGCCATGATATTTGTTGTGGTCGAGGAACTCATACCCGAAATGTCAGAGGGCGAACATTCAAACATCGGCGTTATACTGTTTTCTGTCGGATTTACGCTGATGATGATACTGGATGTTGCGCTGGGTTAAAGGCAGGCAGCTTGTGTTTTCACTGTTATTTGAAAGGAGGTGTTTGTGATGTGCTGGTTAGCAGCTTTACTTCGTAAGCTCTTTAGTTAATGAATAGCTTGTCACATTCAGGCAAGCTGTCGGGTGACAGTTGTGACAAAAGCCTGTATACCGGTCAATCAGCGATAAGTGTAGAAAATGTAGAAAACTGGTGTAAGCTTTTCGCGAGACTAAGAAAGTTTTAAACCTTACACTGAAAATCTACAAAATCCACATCGCCGGTATAAGAACAAAGGCAGAGGTTGAAATCCCTCTGCCTTATTTTTTATATTACTGTTGCTTTGTCACACAAAGATAGAAGCTATGTGATACACAATGCAGGAGAGCATAAGCGCATTGCCTACATAGAACAGAGCTATCTTTACTGTCCATTTTAACGAGTGAGATTCCTTGTAGGTCGTGGAAAGAGCCATGATACAGGGAATATTGAATGTAGTTGCGAACATGAATGCGAGTGCTTCGGCAGGATTAATGCTGTTGGACATAGCCGAACCGAGCATATCTGTATCCGTGCCTGAAGTCTTGGAGAAGAAAGTTGCGTCAAGAAGTGAACTGTCTCCCATGAATACAGCATTCAGCGTACCGAGAACAGCTTCCTTTGCAAATGCACCGCTGACGAAAGCCATGAAGGTCTGCCAGCCCATTCCGAAGAACTTGGTAACAGGCTCGATAGCAGTACCAAGACGGTACAGCAGACTGTTGTCCACATTGCCGTCCTTGCTGAATGACAGAACGTAAAAGAGTACAGAAACAAGAGTAACAGTTCCCATTGCTCTTTTGAAGATGTCCCATGCCTTTAAAAATGCTTCCTTGAAGATGTGCTTCCAATGAGCCTTGTGATAGGGCGGGAGCTCCATTATCATACCGCTTCTTGTTTCCTTGGGTGAGAGCTTCTTGCTGAACACCTTTGAAACTATTATCATTGTAACGACTACATATGCAAGGATACCAAGGCATACGAGCATAGTCTGCCACCAGGTGAAGAACATTCCCGATATGACCGGAACGATAGACCATATAGAAGCGCAGGGGATAGCCCATACGATAGACATTGCCAGCATTCTTTGTCCCCAGTTGTCCATTACTCTTGTACCGCAGGCACCGCCGATAGTACAGCCGAAGCCCATAAGCATCGGGCAGATAGCTTTGCCCTGCAGTCCGAGCTTTGAGAGCAGACCGTCGAACTGATATGCAGCACGGGCAAGGAAACCTGTTTCCTCAAGATAGCCGAATACGACATTGACGCCAAGCACGAAGCTCGCCATGGATATGGTAAAATACAGCACGTTAGGTATCATCGTGCTGAATATCGAAACAATCCACGGGTGAACGTTCCAGCCTGTCAGCAGTTTATCAACAGGATCGTGCAGGATAGTCGGTATCATCTGACCTATAGCTCCGAAAGGTATCATAATGAGCATAGCCACAAGGAACGCAAGGAGAACTACTCCTATACTGATGACCTTGCCGAGAACAGGTCTTGTCATGAGGCGGTCGAATTTAGACATCTTATAGACTGTATTCTCAGTCTTTGTGACATCAGCGATAAGGCTGCTTACCCACTCAAACTTTACCTTGCTGTCCGTCCTTACGTCAACTTGCTGCAAAGGCGCCGGAACTGCCAGTTTATGTGGAGTTTTCAGCTCATCGGCTATCAGCTTTTTCAGCTTGTCATAGTCCTTGGAATCCGTCGCATTGAACGGCAGGACAGGTATTCCGAGCTTCTTTTCTAGCTTCTTGTGATCTATCTTTTTGCCCATTCCGTCTGCCACGTCCATCATATTGAGAACGAGCAGAGCCGGTTTGTCGAGTCTTGAAAACTCCGCAAGCATAAACATACTTCTCTCGAGCTGTGAAGCGTCCACAAGGACAACGATAAGCTCGCTTTTTCCGGACTTGATATAATCCGTAGTGATGATCTCCTCATCAGAATTTCCTGAGAGGCCGTAGCTTCCCGGCAGGTCGGTAACGGAGAACTTTGTGCCGTTATAGGTATAGCTTCCCTCGTTCTTTTCGACGGTTTTACCTGCCCAGTTGCCGACGTGCTGACGTGAACCGGTGAGGTTATTATAGATAGTGGACTTGCCGGAGTTAGGCTGTCCCAGTAAAGCTATGCTGCTCATCTCTTGTCCACCTCTATTCTTTCCGCATCTGTTCTGTTCAGAGCGATAAGGGTTTCCCTGAGGTATATCAGCACAGGCATCTTCTTATCATTTCTGACGGTCTGAAACAGCGTTCCCTCCGTTATTCCGATAGATGTGATACGGTTCATGAAATGGTCGTCACCTTTGACGGACCTTATACATCCCTGCATATCCGCAGTTGTTTCCGTAAGCTTCATTTCTTTCCTCCAACTTTATCATCTTGATGTTTAACCGGTGTACAGCCGCTGCATCCGGAGCAGCCTGAACACCCACAGCCGCAGCCTTTACCCGATCTTTTTGCTTTGAGCTTGCTTCTGATAATAAGAAACACTATCACGGCAAGTCCAAGCAACAGTATAACAGACATGATATTTTCAGCAAGCCATGTCATACTCTCAACCTCCAATTAGCTAAAGCTAACCTGCGTACAAATTTATAGCGGCTTTTCAGCCGTTTTCTCTGATATGTTTCACTTCTTTGCTATTACAGTTATCCACGGCTTTGAAGAGTGATGAGCCGCCTTTACTTCTGAAAATCCTGCCGATCTCAGAGCAGCTGTTATCTCGGCAGCAGTATAGCAGTGCATACCGTCGATTATGGACTCAAACTTCTTGCTGGTCTTGTCTGTGCCGTCTGATTCGTTGCATATAAGAAAATATCCGCCCTCTTTCAGTATGCCTGCGACCTGCGAAAAACAATTCTCCAGTCCCGGCCAGAAGTAGATAGTTTCGAAGGCTGTAACAAGTCCGAAACTGTCTTTTTCAAGCGGCAGCTTTGATACGTCGCCCTGCAAGACTCTGCACCTGCCTGCACTAATCATTGCCTGATTGTACTCCTTTGCCTTCTGTACGGAAAGCGAGGAGTAGTCCATGGCGGTAACAGACGCATGAGGATATTTCTTCAGAAGCTCACCTGCATTTCTGCCTGCACCGCAGCCGAGGTCGGCTGCCTTCTGCGGTGAGAGCTCCGGCAGATGCTCAAAGCCCCAGTCAGCCAGCTTTGCGTGGCCTGAGTTCATTCCCGAGAGCATCATCTTTCCCAGAGTGCCTTCGGGTTTTCTTGTCTGATTAAAAAACTTCTTCATCAGTCCCATAGTAATTCTCCCTCCTGATAGATGTCAGCTAAGTTGTTAGCATCACTAAACAATATTATAGTCTATATTGCCTGCGTGTCAATCCTTTTGGAAATAGTTTGGCATTTTCGCTTGAATATCAGCAAAAAAGCGTTAGTATTTGTTAGTTTATACAAACATTTATAATTCCGTTGACTTTGCCAAAGTCCAATGATATAATAAATTCGTTAGGTTAACCTAACGCGAATAAATCATTAAGCAGGCTCCCTTCGTGAATCGGGGAATAGAGCGAATTCCTTGCATAAAAGAGCCTGCTGACGCCAATAATGTGTTAAGTCACATTAAATATATATCATAGGAGAATATTATGGACTATTTAGAAATTGAAAAAGTCGTTGGACGCGAGATACTTGACTCCCGCGGAAATCCTACCGTTGAGGCTGAGATAACTCTTGCTGACGGTACTGTTGCAAGAGGTACTGCTCCCAGCGGTGCTTCTACCGGTGAATTTGAGGCTCTTGAGCTCCGCGACGGCGGTGAGCGCTACCTCGGAAAAGGCGTGACAAAGGCTGTTGAAAATATCAACACTGTCATCGCTGAAACTATCACAGGTATGGACGCTTCCGACATCTACGCTATCGACGCAGCTATGATCAAGGCTGACGGCACAAAGGATAAGTCAAAGCTCGGCGCAAATGCTATCCTCGCTGTTTCTATTGCCTGTGCAAGAGCAGCTGCTGCTTCACTCGACATCCCGCTTTACAGATTCCTCGGCGGTATTCAGGGCACAAAGCTTCCCGTTCCGATGATGAACATTCTCAACGGCGGTGCTCATGCTGACAGTGCTGTTGACACACAGGAATTCATGATAATGCCTGTCGGTGCTCCTTCATTCAGCGAGGCTCTCCGTTGGTGTGCAGAGGTGTTCCACACACTCAAGAAGCTCATCAAGGATATGGGCGACGTTACTGCTGTCGGTGATGAGGGCGGCTTTGCTCCCAACAAGCTCACAAGCGACGAAGAAGCTATCGAAAAGATACTCGAAGCTGTCAAGGCTGCCGGATTTGAACCCGGTAAGGACTTCATGATAGCTATGGACGCTGCTTCCTCCGAGTGGAAGAGTGAAAAGGGCAAGGGCTTCTACAAGCAGCCCAAGTCCGGCAAGGAGTTCACTTCCGATGAGCTTATCGCTCACTGGGAAGCTCTCGTTGACAAGTACCCCATAATTTCTATCGAGGACGGTCTCGACGAGGAAGACTGGGAAGGCTGGCAGAAGATGACTGCTAAGATCGGTCATAAAGTCCAGCTCGTCGGCGACGACCTCTTCGTAACAAACACAGAGCGTCTTTCCAAGGGTATCGCTCTCGGCGCAGGCAACTCTATTCTCATCAAGCTCAATCAGATCGGCTCTGTATCCGAGACTCTCGAAGCTATCAAAATGGCTCACAAGGCTGGATATACAGCTATTTCTTCACACCGCTCCGGTGAGACTGCTGATACTACTATCGCTGACCTCGCAGTTGCTCTTAACACCTGCCAGATAAAGACCGGTGCGCCTTCACGTTCTGAGCGTGTGGCTAAGTACAATCAGCTCCTCCGTATCGAGGAGCAGCTGGGAGCTTCTGCCTGCTATCCGGGTATGGGCGCTTTCAACGTAAAAAAGTAATCCACCTCCCATAACATAAAACCTATTACGAGAAAACTCGCCTGTGTCTATGCAGGCGAGCTTTTCTTATTTTCGGCTGAATGTTCTCTGTCCCGTGTGCAAAATGTGAAAAACTGGTGTGACCTTTTCGCGAAGCTAAGAAAGTTTAGAACCTTACACTGAAAATATTCAAAATATCCAGCCGGGGAGGGAGTGGATTCCTCTGAACGGCATTCTACTTGGTCAATCTGCTGTTTTTCAAGCTGACAATAATATAATACTATTTGTTAGCCTTAGTTTACTCATTTTTCTTTAAATCTTAATTTGTTTTATTATACTAACATATATTGATTTCGACTTTACTTTTAATTTTGTTCAAATGGCAGATATGCATTGTCCGGTATTGACTTTGAAATACTGTGTTTGTATAATGATAAACGTGATAATCGTGTGATAAATGATAGCTGCAAACGGCAGTATATAAGTTTATTGCATCTGCTGTGTTTTATGGCAGATGTTTTTATTTTGCTAAGTGTTAGATTGCGCAAACAATGGAGGAAGATATGAGTAAGGAAATGATAAAGTTTGAACACGTATTTCGTTCATACGGTGAAGGCGAGAATATGTTCTACGCTGTAAAGGACGTGAATTTCGAGATCAATGAAGGTGAATTCGTTGTCATACTTGGTCAGTCAGGTGCAGGAAAATCTACTGTACTGAATATGATAGGCGGTATCGACAGTCCTACCAAGGGAAAGATAACTGTAAACGGCAAAGATATTACGGATTACAATGATTCGCAGATGTCTGATTACCGTGCTTATGAGATAGGCTTTGTGTTTCAGTTCTATAATCTGCTCACAGGTCTTACAGCATATGAAAATGTAAATCTTGTGAATGAGATAGTTGAAAAGCCACTTGATCCCGAAAAAATGCTTGAAGCAGTGGGACTGCTTGCTAAGAAAAAGAAGTTTCCCTCACAGATGTCGGGCGGAGAGCAGCAGAGAGTATCAATAGCGAGGGCGCTTGCCAAAAATCCGCCGATAATCCTGGGTGATGAACCTACCGGCGCACTGGATTCCGATACAGGAAAAAAGGTTCTGAAGCTGATGTATGATGTTTGTCGTGAGCATAACAAAACTCTTGTTATCGTTACACATAATGCGAATATTGCTCAGAGTGCAGATAAGGTAATCCGAATGAAAAATGCACAGGTACAGAGTATTGAGATAAATTCTGATCCGCTTCCTGTGGAGGAACTTGAATTATGATATTTCTGAAAAAACTTCTGCGTGATTCAAGAAAAAATCTTTTTCCTATTATTTCTATCGTATTTCTGTCATTTATGGCAGTTGCCTGCTTTACAGGCTTCACAAGCTCAAATATAGGCACTAAGAACGACAGAAAGAAATACCATGATGAGACTGCTCTTGCGGATTTCTGGATATACGGAAAATTTTCAGAGGAACAGCTTGCCACTCTATGTGACTGCCCTGAAATAGTCTCGGCTCAGCTGAGAAGGGAGATAGATACAACAGACAGCAGCAATAACAAGATATATCTGTATATCGAAAGTGAAAACAAGGTAAGCAAGCCGTATATCGTTGAGGGTGAAGAGTTCGATCCTGCCGCTGATAATGGCATATGGCTGAATTCACGCTATGCCGAGGAAAACGGTATATCAACCGGTGATGAATATACTCTGAAATATGAGGGCGTAAGCATTACACAGAAGATACGCGGACTTATTATGAGCCCTGAATATGAATACTACAAGGCTGATAATGATACCGAGCCTGATTTTTCAAATATCGGTTTTGCATATATACCGGTCAATGCGTTTTCGGTTGATGAATATAATGCGGTGAAGGGAAACATTTCTGAAAAAGGAATGGAAATGGATCAGCTTATACTGATCGCTGAAACTGATGATATCAATGAGATAAGAAAGCTTGCAGGCGAAAAACTCAGCGGTTCATTTGTGAGTGTCCTTGCAAGAGAGGATATACAGGGCATCAAAATGCTTGACGATGAGATAAAGCAGCATGAGATGTTTGCATATGTTTTCCCTGCGATATTTGTAGTTATCGCTCTGATGATAATTATAACCACGATGTCAAGGATAATAAATGAATCCCGTATGCAGATCGGTACTATGAAGGCTCTTGGCGTAAAGAAACGCAAGATAATGATGCAGTACCTGTATTTCAGCTTCTTGTTATCATTTACAGGATGCCTTTGCGGACTTATCGGCGGTCCGACTCTGTTCGGCTCGCTTATGGGCAAGTTTATGGCACTGACATTCACAATGCCTGAGTGGAGCTGCGGATACTCGGCAAGCTTTTATGTTGTTTCGGCGGCACTTGTTGTGATATGCGTTCTTGCAGCATATATGAGTTGCCGCAGGATAATCAATATGCCGACAAGGGATATCCTCTATCCCCGTGCTCCGAAAAAGGTGAAAAAGTGCATATTCGAGAGAATGCCATTCTGGGACAAGCTGAAATTCTCACTTCAGTACAATCTGCGTGATATGACGCGAAACAAAGTCAGAAACGGAACAGTTCTTGTGGGCATAGTCGGAAGTATGCTGCTTACAGCGTCAGCTCTTGGCTGTCTGGACACTCTTGACAATATGAAGAAGTGGAATTTCGATAAGATACAGCAATTCGAGTACCAGCTTACTTTCAGATCAGAAGCTGAACTTGCTGAAAAAGAAAGCGTGAGAGATGATCTTGACGGTGAACTGGTAATGATAAGCGGCATCGAACTCAAGTCCTCCGACACAAGTGAGAAGAGCTATAATGCCAATGTAACTGTTACAGAGGGAAAGGGGCTTTACAATATCACCGACGAGGATACAAAGGTTTATGAGCTGTCAGACGGCGAAGTTTCACTTACAAGTGTTCTTGCAGATAAAGCCGGTCTGAAAAAAGGCGACAGTTTTATGTGGAAAAAATACGGTGATGATAAATGGACTGAAAGCAAGGTCGGCAGTATAAGCAGAAGTATCGGCGTTCAGGGCATTTCAATGCTCAGAACGACTTATGAAGCCGGCGGAGGAGAATTTGATCCCTTTGTCTGCGTTACAGATGAGGATGCCGGGGAAAGAAGCTATGATTCTGTAACTGATATCGCATCAAAAGAAGATCTTGAAGAATCATGGGACAACGGATTGCAGATGTATTATGTAATAATCCTTTCTTTCGTCATTATGACGCTCGCGATACTGTTCATTGTGATCTATAATTCAGCTATTCTTTCATTCAATGAACGTCAGAAGGAGTTTGCAACGCTTAAAGTATGCGGTATCAAAAAGGGTGTGCTGAGAAAGATAATGACCGCTCAGAATATGTGGATGACAATGATAGGCTGTATAGTTGGAATGCCTTTCGGACGTATCGTTTTGAACTATATGTTCACATCAGGCGGTGACAGTCAGGACTTCGCAGTCGTAATTTACCTGAGGTCTTATCTGATCAGTTTTGCAGCAGTTGTTGTATGCTCTTATCTGATAAATCTTCTGTTCACAAGAACTCTAAGAAAGCTGAATATGGCTGAGTGTATGAAGGCAAATGAATAATAAGGTGGTTAATATGAAAAAGTATTCGATGATGAGTTTCCCTTTAAGCAAATTTCTTCCGCCGGTGCAGACAAATTACAGGTGTGTTCCTGAGATGTTTGTGCTTGTGTATGATTATCTTGGCAGGCTTGGAATGAAAGAGATGATAAGAATGATGAATCTTGCATTCAGTATCCCTCTTGAAGGCACGCTTGACACTGAACGTCTGGAGTGGAGCTTGCAGCAGCTTTTTGAGGATGAGCCTCTTTTAAGATCATATATCAGCAAGGAAAAAGGCGGCTATTATCTTGTTGAAAAAGATGATTACAGGTTTACACTTTCAATATCTGATGTTCCCGGAAAGAACCGCATTGATAAGATGAAAGCTGTTAAGGAAATGCTCATTGAGGATGCAAAATCTGATCTTAACTATTTTGATCCGGAATTTGAGCAGACACAGTTCAGGCTTCTGAAGCTGGATGACAATATGCACGTTCTGATGTTCCTCGGCTCTCATATTTTCTATGATTTTGGTGCTTTCACATCTATACTTGCAAGACTTATGAGGTATTACAACGGAACAGAAACTCCGGGTACAAGGCTTGCGACATTCGGAGATTTTATCGAGGAAGAAAATGCCTTTCTGAAAAGTGAAGCCGGAATAAAAGAGCTTGAATACTGGAAGAATGAGTTTGCAACTTACAAGAGAAAGCGTCTGCCGGCTGATAAGAAAAAAGCAGCTGTTTGGAAAGAAGAGGATTCGATAGCCTGTTTTGACAATGCACTCCTTGAACGTGTGGCAGAAAGAAACAAGACAAGTGTTTTCAATGTTATGATGCTTGCCGTACAGATGGCTTATGCAAAGCATACAGGTGATTATGATACAGCGTCAAATTACGTTATATCAAACCGTTCAGAGGAGAAATACAGAAATACAGCAGGAATGCTTATGCGTATACTCAGCAGCCGCATTGTTATGGATAATGATATGACGATAGCTGAACTTCAAAGAACGATGCGAAAGAAGATCGGTGAGGGCTACCTTAATCATCATGCTGCAGCTGATACTGTCTGCAATCTGCCGCTGCTGATAATTGACGAAAGCATGGGTGATATAGCCGGTGATCTTACATTTAACGGCAAGCTGATAGATTTTCAGGCGGATCTCAATACTCAGGCGATAATGAGACTGTGTCAGAAGGATACCATAATGGTAATGATCATGCCGGCAGGAGACAGGAAAACTGTCAATCTCATCGGCAGTACAAAGAAATACGGACATCATTACAGGAGCATACGTGACAATATTATGCTTGCAGTAAGATTTATGGAGCTCTACCCGGATAAGACTTTCGGTGAGTATATGAGAAGCGATATAAATATTGAAAATGTTGACCTTGCTGAGGACAGTGAGGGGATAGAGCTTATAGCGATCTGAATCAAGCAGCTGAGGTGGTATTATGGAGAGATATGATATAGCAGTTATAGGTATGAGCGGAAAGTTTTCCGGAGCAGCTGATCTTAAAGAGTTCCGGAAACTGCTTGACAGCAAGAGGTGTACAGTTTCAGAATTATCGGAAAAGCGTATGGGACTTATGAACGCTGACCGTGACAGGAAATATATGAAGTGTGGATATATCGAGGATGTTGATATGTTCGACAATGAGTTTTTCGGCATAACCAACCGTGAAGCAAGGCTTATGAGTCCTGAACAGAGAATGAGCATGGAACTCGTTGCAGATGCGATATACGATGCAGGATATTCTCTTGAAGGATTCAGAGGAGCGAACTGCGGTGTATTCGTTGCCGGCGGCGCAAGTGACTACAACAAATACATAAAGCGTCAGAGTTCCACTTCCATAATCGGAAGCGAACCGTATATGCTCAGCGGACGCATAGGCTATATGTTTGACCTCAGAGGCGAGAACATCACTATGAATTCAGGCTGTTCGTCTTCAATGGCAGCAATAAACACAGCCTGCGAAAAACTCCGTTTCGGCGATATTGATACAGCCGTTGTCGGAGGCGTTATAGTGTATGTTGAGCCGCTCGAAGCAGGGGACAATATGTATGACATACTTGGTATTATGTCGCCTGAATATGAGCTCCATGCCTTTGATGAGAAAGCTGATGGAACTGTTATAGGCGAGGGCGGCGGATATGTTCTGCTGAAACGTCTTGAAGATGCTGAAAGGGATCGCGACCATATTTACGGTATAATCAGGAGCTGCAATGTGAACAGCGACGGCGGAAGATGCAGCAGCGTGTCAATGCCGAGTACGGACGCTCAGAGAGATGTGGTCATCAATGCATGGAACGGTATAAACGTTTCTCAGCTGACTGAGATCGAAGCACACGGTATCGGAGCACTTCTTGGTGATGCAGTTGAGGTCGGCGGACTTACCGATGCAATAAAGAAGCATAATATCACAGATAAGAAATTGCCTGTAAGCTCGGTCAAATCAAATATCGGACATCTTGTAACTGCTTCGGGAATGTCCTCGTTCATCAAGGTAATGATGGGATATGAGAACTGCGAGACCTATCCCGTTGTCGGTATGGATAAGCTGAGCAATATGATACATATTGAAGATACAGGGCTTGAGATACTTCACGAAACAAAGCACTGGAATAAAAGCGATAAGCGTATGACCGGTATCAGCTCTTTCGGGCTCAGCGGCTGCAATGCGCATATCGTGGTTGAAAACAGACCTGTTACCGAGAAAAGCGACAGCGGTATCATGAGAGCATACAAGCTTTCGGCAAGGTCGGAGAATGCGCTGAAAGAAATGTGCAGCAGACTTGCGGCAGATATTTCCGAAAAAGGGTACAGCGCTGAGGATATTGCCTATACTCTGAATACAGGCCGTGATGATTTTGCGTTCAGAACGGTTATAAAGGCATCAGATAAGGCTGAGCTTTGCAAATCGCTTGAAGAAGAATCAAAATTTGGACATTCATCTGAGAAAACAGAATACAAGGTAGTATTTGCAGCCAAGAATGAGGGCGGAGATATTACATCTGACGCGATAACAGAGCAGTTCCCGGCAGTTTCGGAATTCGTATGCTCTGACATCGGCGATGACGCACTCAGAAGAAAGACGGCTCTTTACCGTTTTATCGAAAGCATTGGCATAAAGTGCAGCACAGCACTTGTAGATAAGGTCTCAAGAGCCGCACTTGATATTTCAGACGGTAAGATCACGGCAGATGAGCTTTCAAGCATAATTTCAGATAATCCTCAGAACAGCGACTATTCAGCTTACAGAGCACAGATAGAAAAGCTCGCGGCGAAGTCGAAGAATAAGCTGCTTGTAGTCGATCTTTCTGACGGCGGCGTACTCTGCGATATGGATAACGGCAGCAATATCACCGTTGTTAATGCTTCGTCGGCTGAGGGATTTGCTGAACTGATAAGGATATGGTACAGCGCAGGAAATGATATAAAATGGAATGAACTTTACAGGAATACAAATGCTGTAAAAGTTCCGCTGACGGGATACGCATTTGAGCGCAGACCGTTCTGGTTCAGGAACGATGAAGAACCTGCCAGGGAAGCCGTGCAGGAAAAGAAGATACAGAGCGTTATACTTTCGCCTCTTGCAAAGATGATACTCGCATCAAAGAACCTCAAAAAGATATTCTATATGGATTCAGAGGATATAAGCGATGTTGACCTTTCAGCCATGCCTTACGCATCTCCTGTATTTAAAAAGGCTTTTGTGCCCGAATCGGGCAACATAGATGCTGACTACAAGCTGGCGATGTACAGGACACTTGCTGAAAATGGCATAACACCCGATATAGTTATCGCCGATGAAATTTGCAGAGCTGAATACAGATACCTGCGCGGCTGGATAGACAGGGAGGAACTGCTTGATACCCTGGACAGCGCTTCTGTTTCAGCAGGCGGTATCAATACGGGAAAGCTTGAAGCAATACGTAAAGCCGCCGGAAACGGTGTAGCTGTTGTTTTTGATTTCAGTCATAACAGTGCGTTGAAGGAGAAACTTTCTGACAGCGGCATCATAGTTATGGAACTGTTTGAACCAAAGGATTTTGAAGCGGCTGTTTCACTTAATAAGGGCGCTGTAAGTGACGGCGAAGCTGATGAAGAAGAGGTTTCTTCTGTTGCTGCCATATCACAGACAGCAGCTGAAAAAAGAGTTATAGAGAAGACTCCCGAGCAGCTTGATGCGGAGAATTTCCTTGAAGAGGTATGGGGAAAACAGCTTGGTGTGAACGGCATATCACACACTGACAATTTCTTTGCACTTGGCGGTAATTCGCTTATCATGCAGGCTATGTCAGGCGTTATAAACGAGCATTTCAACAAAAGCTTTGATATATTTGAACTCTATGATAATGAGACTATAGAAAAACTGGCTGCGGTCATTCTTGCAGCGTAATGTGATTTTTCAGGAGGGTGAATTAAGTGCAGACTGCATCTTTGCTTGGAGAGGTTTCCAGAAAAACTGTTATTGACTATATATCTGAGAGCGCAGAAAAATACGGCGATCATACGGCTGTTACAGACAGAAAATCATCGCTTACATACAGTGAGCTTTCCGAAAAAATACCTGTTGCAGCAGGATATCTCAAAACTATCGGTATACAGCGCGGCGACAGAGTAATACTTGAAGCTGTATCTGATGCGGATTACGTTATAGTATATCTTGCGCTTCAATATGCAGGTGCTGTTACGGCACCTGTAGAAAGAGGAATAAAGCCTGAACTGCTCAGCTATCTTGCAGAAAAGACAGAAGCAAAGCTTTTCGTGTGCCATTCGGCACAGTCGGCAGATTCTGTAAAGGCAGTGTCCTATTCCGATATTGTAAAGGGCGCAGAAAGCTGGAATATTTCAGCAGAACGCTGCAAAAGAGATAATGATTCTCCAAGTGAGATCATATTTACCACAGGTACTACCGGCAAGCCAAAAGCCTGCTATCATACGATCAAGAACATTAGCGCCAACACCGATAATACGGTTGAGGGAATGAGTATGACGCACAGTGACCGCGTACTGATACCGCTTCCTCTTAATCACTCATTCGGTATGAGAGTTCTCAGGGCTGTATTTGAAGTCGGCGGAACTGCTGTGATACAGAGCGGTGCGGTGTTCTATGATGCTATAAAGAAAAGCATCGAGGATAACAGATGTACTGCTATGGTATGCGTTGCTGCAACTATGGAATCCATACTCCGTGAAGCCGGCGAGGAGGGCGTAAAGGCCGCCTTTTCCGGACTGAGATATATTGAATTCAGCGCCGGTGCTGCACCTGTGTATCTCCGTGAAAAGCTTACGGAACTGCTGCCGGATACGCACATTCACAATACATGGGGTTCCTCTGAGAGCGGCGGCTGTGTATTTATTGATGTGTCTGAAAGAAAGGACAAGATTACAGCTCTGGGAAGAAGCATCGGTGATACCATACTTGAGATATGGTCTGATGAAAAGAATGATTTCATAGACGGATACGGTCAGGAGAATACGGGCAGACTGGCAATATACGGTGATATGATATTCTCGGGTTACTGGAATCAGGAGGAGCTTTACAGCGATTCTGTCCGTGACGGCTGGCTTATAACAAAGGATATGGTATGGCGTGACAAGGACGGCTATTTCTATATGCTTGGACGCGCTGACGACATCATCAATGTCGGCGGTGAAAAGGTCGCTCCCTCTGAGATAGAGGAGATAGCTGTCAGTGTGGACGGACTCGGAGAATGCGCCTGCGTAGGTGTAAAGGACACTGAGGGCGTTCTCGGACAGATACCTGTTCTGTTCTACACCGAAAAGAACGGCAGAAAGGTCGATATTGAAGCATTAAAGGGCGAATTCGCAAGAAGGATCGGATTGATGAAAGCACCGAGACGTTTTGTTAAACTGGACGAGATACCACGGAATTATATGAAGAAAAAGGATTACAAGCTGCTTAAAAGTGAGATATGGAAAAAGTATGAGGTGAGAGCAAATGCCTGATGAACTTAACCGATGGCTCAATGTCATAAAGCGGAAAAATGACTGTAAGTTCAGGATATTCTGTCTGCCTTATGCAGGTTCGGGAGCATCGCTGTATTCAGTCTGGGAGAATTATTTCGGTGACGATGTGGAAATATGTGCAGTACAGCTTCCCGGAAGAGAAAACAGACGCAAAGAACCTCTTTGCAGTGATATAAACGAAATTGCTTCAAAGGTTGCAGGTGTGATAGCTTCGATGGCTGACAAGCCCTTTGCAGTTTTCGGATACAGCATGGGCGGCGTAATAGCTTACAGAACAGTTCTTGAACTTGAGAAAAAGCACGGCATATCTCCGAAAGTCCTGTTTATGGGAGCATCTTCCATATTCAGCGACAGAGAGGAAAAAGTAAGTGAACTGAAAGAGGATACACTTATATCTTACCTTATGTCCATAGGCGGAACGTCTGATGATACTTTTTCTTCGGAGCAATACCGCAAAGCATTTCTGCCGATAATCAGAAACGACTATCTGCTGCTCGAAAAAGCTGCCGGTATGTTTGAAAGAGTTGGCTGCCCGATAGTGTCATTTGCGTCGGAGGAAGACAAGGCTATGCCTTACAGGAATATCCGTCTGCTCAGATTTATGACAGATGACTGGACTGTACATAAGATGACAGGGAACCATTTCTTCATACATAATAAGCTGAGGAATATTACAGATATCATCAAAGAGACCATTGCTTGAAGGAGAATACTATGGTAAACTATACACTTCCGGATATACTTCTCACGCATCCGTTTCCGGAAAAGAAGATAATAACTGTTGATAAAAGTAACAACACGTCTGTCCTGACTTATGGTGAACTAAGAGAACAGGCAGCTGCCGCAGGAGCAGCGCTTCAGGGCATAATAAGCAAGGGCGGCAGAGTGATTATTTCAATAGCTGATACAGGAGAATTCATAAGGGCTTTCTGGTCGGTCATACTTGCAGGCGGAACTGCTGTTCCCGTCACTCCGCCCCTTGACGGAGTTTATTCAGACGAAAAGCAGGATGTTATAAAGCTTGGGAAGATAGCAAGGATAACCGGTGCTCCGCTGATACTTTGCGGTGATATGGAGTTTCCCTCTGTAAGCAGGCTTTTCCCTGATAAGAAAGTTATGAGGTTCAGCGAACTGGCTTCATCTGCTGTAAAGGGAACGTCCCCAGTGAATGATACAAAGCCGGATGACACAGCGCTTATCGTGTTTACATCAGGAAGTACAGGTGATCCTAAGGGAGCACCGCTGACTCACAGAAATGTAATTGCAGGAATGCTTTCCGACAACTCGTTCCTTGATTATAACGACAGCCATTCATTCCTTAACTGGTTCCCGCTTGAACACGTTGTACCGCTTATTATTTTCCACATTATGCCGCTTATGCTCGGCTCGGAGCAGGTACACATATCACCTGTAAATGTGCTTGCTGATATTACCTCGTGGCTTTCGGAACTTGACAGGTTCGGTACAAATGTAAGCTGGGCACCTAATTTCGCCTTTACTATGCTTCTTGAAGCAGAAAACAAGATTGCCGGTATGGACGTCTATCTTGATAAGATGTATGAGTTCATGAACGGCGGAGAGGCTATCAATGTATTAACGTCGCTGAAGTGTATGGAAATGCTCGGCGGCAAAGGTCTGCGTCAGAACGCTATGATACCGATATGGGGAATGTCCGAAGTGGCTGTGGGCATGACATTTACAAGAAAATTCGGCGAAAACCGTTACAGAAACTCGGTATCTGTCGGTGAAGTAACGAGCGGTTATGAGATACGCATTGTAAACGACGGAAAGACAGTAATCGATGATGATATCGAGGGAGATATCGAAGTACGCGGCGAGCCTGTTTTCTCGGGCTATATAAATTTCGACAACTCTCTCTGCTTCACATCTGACGGCTGGTTCAGGACAGGCGATATAGGTGTATGGAAGAACGGTGAGATAGTCATTTGCGGACGTTCTGCCGAAAATTTCATCCAGAACGGTGTGAATATATCCCTGCAGGAGATAACAGCTTTCATACAGGATGAGCTTTCACAGAAAGGTCTCAGTCTCACGTTAAGAGTCTATGCGGTAAAGAATAACGAGACACAGGCGGATGAACTTGTGGTGTTCTCAGAGCGTCCGGACGGCATTTCAGAGGATGAGGTGACAGACCTTATCCTTGAAAAACTGAGGATAAGATATTCGTTCGGTTTCAGATACATCGTGTACATTGAGCGGAGTGAATTTCCGAGGACACCTCTTGGAAAGATCGACAAAAAGGTGCTTTTGAGGAGATTTTCAGACGGTGAATACAATGTCCGTGATATGTTATCGGCTTCAGCGGACAGACATACTGATGAAGGGGAGCTTTCTGACGAACAGCGTATGATGATCTATATGTGGGCGGATAATCTTGGCGTAAAGATCTCTGAATTATCAGCAGACGACGCTTATTTCACAATAGGCGGAAACTCCGCAAAAGCAGCTGCGCTCATACCTAAGATCAACGAGATATTCAGGTGCAGCATAACAGCACAGGATCTGGTGAAATATAATTCTGTAAACGCACTTCTCGGCTTTATAGGTGTCGGAGATACAGAAAATGTAGAGGGTTCTGCGGAAGAAGAGGACGATTGTGAATTCATTGTACTCTGATATGTGCCGGACGTATATATTCCGTGACTTTGAAGCAATATCCGAAGAAGAACTCAGGAAGTGGTATAAACTGCTTCCTGAGAGTCGTTTTCATAAGGCTATGCAGTATAAGTTTTTCAGAGACAGACGTACAAGCGTACTTGCTTTTCTTTTACTGAGGATAGCTTTTTCTGAAACTACCGGTATCGTTGATATACCTGAGCTGAGAACAAATGCTTACGGAAAGCCGTATTTTCTTCCGGATACTGATATTTTCAGCCTTTCACACAGCAGCGGTGCGGTGATGTGTTCATATGGAAGCAGATGCGGCTGTGATATACAGGAGAACGAACCGGCAATAAAAACTGCTGCAGAAATGATCATGACACCGCAAGAAGTATCTGCCGCTTCTGATGATGTAACGGAATTTATGCGTATATGGACTTTCAAGGAAGCATACGGCAAGTACCTCGGGAAAGGTCTTAATCATAGCGCAGAGGAAGTATCTTTTGCAGGATTCGTCGGAAGAAACGGCATAAACAGAATGGATGATCTGTATATGTATTCCTGTGCAGATAATGAGATTGCTTATTGTGTTATATCAGACAAGACGCCGGAGATAATAATTCTTGATCGTAATGACTTCTGCAAGAGATGCAGCCGACTGAAAGGAGTGATCTGACAATGAAACTGTATACTGTAATATCTGAGGGCAGAGAAAAGGTAGCCGCTTTGTCAGACAGCGGACGTTTTTACTCCCTTGAAAACTCTGTCAGGGATATGAATGAACTTATAACCGGTCATTATGACACAGAAAAGATCATTTCTGAAGGAATATTGCTTGCTGATGACGGATACGAGATAATTTCTCCAATACCAGTACCGCTTCAGGACGTGATATGTATTGCAAAAAACTATTACTATCCGGGAGATATTAAGAATACAGAGACGGAAGAAGCAGTATATTTCTCTAAGAGAGTAAGCTTTGCCAATCATCACGGCGGAGCAGTACCGCTTTATGATATTTCATCTGCTTTTGATTATGAAACCGAACTTGGCATAATTCTGGCAGATGATGTGAAAGGTATTGTACCTGATGAAGTTCACAGCCATATATTCGGGTATACAATAATAAATGACCTTTCAGACAGGATACTGCAAAATACTCACAAGCAATGGTATTTCGGGAAAAGTCTTGACGGTTACACGTCGATTGGACCGTGCATTGTGACGGCTGATGAATTCGGAAGCGGATATCCCTTTCATATCATGACGTATGTGAACGGTGAACTCAGACAAGATGATTCAACGCAGAATATGATAAGAAGTAACGGTGAAATAGTTTCTGAATTATCAGAATATATGACACTGCGTGCAGGAACGGTTATCGCAACGGGAACTCCATGGGGCGCAGGAAAGGATATTTCTCCGCCTGAATACCTGAAAGACGGCGACATTGTTGAAAGTGTCATTGAGGGAATAGGCACGCTTAGAAACGTTGTAAAAGCATATAAAGCATAAGGGCAGCATCATTTGATACTGCCCTGTTTTGCATTAACATTGGTCTGTGTGCAAAATGTGCAAAGTTGGTGTGACCTTTTCGCGAGCCTAAGAAAGTTTAAAACCTTACACCGAAAATGCACAAAATGCACATTGTGCCGGTTCTGACACGAAAAAAGGCTATATACCGGCAAAATCATAAAGCACTGGACAAAATGTGAAATTTGTAGTAAAGTTGGTGTAACCTTTTCACGAACCTAAGAAAGTTTAAAACCTTACACTGAAAATACTACAAAATTCACAGCAGTCATCAGACCGAGGGACAAAAGGTAGCAAAATTGGTGTAACCTTTTAGCGAACCTAAGAAACTTTAAAACCTTACACTGAAAATACTATTTTACTATAAATATCCAACTGTGCCGGAAGCGTATGATTACTGCTGCCATCAATGGATATTCGGGTATGACCTTTTCACAAGACTAAAAAGCCCGGAGAAATATCCGGGCTTTAATGACTATATTTGGCTGTATCAGTTCTTCCAGCCTGTACTTACCGCACGTTTTGTGACCATATTAAAATAGATACCGCCCATATCCATAAGGCTCTTATGATCGCCCGATTCAGCTATCTGTCCGTCCTTGATGACCATGATGTTATCCGCACCGGCTATGGTATTGAGTCTGTGGGCAATGACAAGCAAGGTCTTACCTTTGCAGAGCTCTGAGATCGCCTGCTGGATATAGCTTTCGTTGTCAGCGTCAACACTTGCAGTCGCCTCGTCAAGAATAACTATCGGTGAATCTTTCAGGATACATCTTGCAATTGAGAGCCTTTGTGCCTGACCTCCCGAAAGTGAAGCTCCGCCCTCGCCGATAACAGTATCAAAGCCGTCGGGCAGTTCCATAATAAAATCATAGCACCGTGCCTTTTTTGCAGCTTCGATGACTTCTTCACGGCTCGCATCAGGTCTTCCGAGAGCGATATTATTGTAAACAGTATCCTGAAACAGATATACACGCTGAAATACCATGCTTATATTATCCATAAGCGTTGAAAGCGGCAGTTTTCTTATATCCGTTCCTCTCAGCATTATCCCGCCTGACTTTATATCCCAGAAACGGGGAAGGAGACTTGCGATAGTAGATTTGCCGCCGCCAGACGGTCCTACAAGAGCAGTCATAGTTCCTTTATCTGCGCTGAACGATATGTTTTTTAGCACATCTTTTTCATTGTAAGCAAAGGTCACGTTTTTGTATTCTATCTCAGGTGCATCACTATCCGTCAGCACTTGTGTACCGCTGTCATCAAGCTGTTTTTCATCAAAGACAGCCTCTATCCTGTCCATACAAGCACTCATTACGGTAAGCCTTGCCTCCTGGTCGTAGAAGGATTTTATCGGTACGAACAGGTCAAAAAGACAAAGAAGGATCCCAATGAAGAAGTTCAGTTCTATGAAATCTTTGGCGTATAAAAGTGATGAAACAGCGAGTATGAATGCCGTACCCAGTCCGTAGACAAGAAATACACCCATACTGAACGGCATATGCGCTTCCTCAAATCCGAGGTTCACACGGCAGTTGTTTTCAAAGCTTTTAGTGAGTTCCTTAGATTTGTCTCCAAGCAGATTGTAAGTCTTGATGATGCCGATGCCCTCTGTGAAATCGAGAACAGCCTGTGTCTGTATTTCGGAAGCGTCCTGACGCTGTCCTGAATGATAGAGGTCGCTTTTGACCATTCTTCTGCTTAAAAGTATCATGCAGCCAGTAACAGCAAGTGAAGCTATCCCAAGCCTCCAGTCAAAAAAGAACATGAATAATATCATTATCGCCTGAGAGAACAGATAGCTCATCATATCTGCAAGTACCATCATGCAGTTCTCTTCTATGAAGACCATATCCGTCGACAGGACAGAACTTATCTTGCCGATGTTGCCTTCGGTGAAATATCCCATTGGCAGACGGCGCAGATGTTCACCGAGCTTCATTCGCATATCAGCAAATATCATATAACCCGCCGCACTTTGCAGTCTGTCCGCAAAGTATTGCAGTATAGCCTGTATCACAACGCCGACAACAAGGGCTGCTGCAGCATATATGCAGGCTCTTTTTGTGACCGTTCCGTCAATAAAAGCCGTCACAATGAAATACATCAGGATTATCGGCATTTTCATAAATACGCCTTTCAGAAAGGATAAAAACATAGCGCCATAGATCCTGCCCTTGTATTTCCCTGAAACATTGAGAATTCGCTTTATCATACCTGTCATGCTCTCACCTCATTTCCGATAGTCCAGCTCGCTCTTGCTTCGCTGCTGTTCCAGAGTTTTTTGTACTCATCGCAGCTTTGCAGGAGCTTTTCGTGTGTATCTGCTGCTATAATATTTCCGTCTTTCATAACGCATATCTTATCTGCATTGACAATAGTCTGTAAGCGGTGAGCGATGACAAGTACAGTCTTACCCTTTATGATCTGAGCTATAGCCGAGTTCATCTTTTCCTCATTCTCAGGATCAATAAATGCTGTTGCTTCGTCAAGTACGATGACCGGAGCGTTTTTCAGTATCGCTCTCGCAAGGGATATACGCTGACGTTCGCCGCCGGACAGCTGTTTACCTCCGTCACCTGCCATTGTGTCAATACCCTTAGGCAGACGGGCAAGGAACTCTCCGCACTGAGCTTTTTCAGCAGCCGCCAGAACTTCTTCACGGCTTGCGTCGGGTTTGCCTATAAGAATGTTTTCATAAAGCGTTGTGTTGAATAAGAACTGCTCCTGTGAAACATAGGATATATTATCATTTAACGCTTCAATGCTCATATCAGCAATATCCTGACCGCCGAGCGTGATCGTTCCGCCGTTGATATCATAGTAATGAACAAGCAGCTTGGCAAGAGTTGATTTGCCGCTGCCTGATTCGCCGACCAGAGCCGTGAGCGTGCCTTCTCCAAGTTCAAGAGAAACGCCGTGCAGCACTTCCTGTTCCTTATAACCGAAATGAACGTCCTCGAATTTTACAACATGAGAATCACCCTTGAAATCTGCATTGTTTGTTTTCAGCGGTTCGCCGTCCATAGCCTTTTCTATCTCGTCTATCTTGTAATTGAGCTGAGGAAACTTTCCTGCGAAATTGAGTGCTTTAAGCAATGGCATACCAATCGCCAGCGACAGACAGAATACAAGGACCAAGTCCGCAAGAGTTGATGCACCGTTTATAACAAGAAGCGTTCCCACAGGAAGCATAACAAGAGCAACACATGGAAGTAACGCACTGTACAACGCCATCCAGGGCCAGCATATCTTGTACCAGTCGAGTGTGAAATCACGGTAGCTCTTTATGTCTTTTTCATAACGCTGATAGGACTCTCCGTCACGGCCGAATACTTTTACTACTTCCATTCCGTTGACGTACTCGATGATAGTTGCGTTCATTTTTGCAGAAGCAGTATAGTAATCATTCATCTTCTCCATACCGGACTTGAACATCATTCCCATAGCGAACATTCCAAGCGGCAGGGAACAGAGCGAAAGCAAAGCGAGTTTCCAGTCAGCAAAGAACATACAGATAATTGCAATAAGAGCCATTGAAAGATTGGCTATACCCTCCGGTATAGCGTGCGCAAGCAATAACTCGACCTGTTCAATATCATCGGTGAAGAGCTTTTTTATCTTACCGTTACCCATATCATGAATCGTACCAAGAGGCTGACGTTCCAGTTTTTTCTGTAATGATATGCGTATGTTTTTCAGTGTGTTGAATGCTGATATATGAGAGAATTTCAGTCCGAGAACATATATGGTAGCATATGCTAACTCAAATATAAAAATAAAAGCTATGTGACTTATGTAATAGCCTGCCGAGAGCTTTTCGCCCTCGAGCAGAGGCTTTATGATACGGTATACAAGAAAAAACGGTACAGCCGAAGCTATAAGCGCAATAAACATAGCCGCAAGCGCAGCATAGGTATATTTGATATATCCGCCCATGTAGGGCTTGATCTTTCTGAACACTATTTTTCTCCTCCTTCTAAAAGTATAACGTCCCGCCAGTTGAAGAATCTGCACATTATGCGGCAGTGCTCCTGTATTTTCTTCCATGACATTTTATGTATGAAAGGCTCACATACACAAGTCCAATACGATGAAATGAGAACATGAAATTCCTCGCGTGTGACATCTGACTTTGCAAGTCCGCGTCGTTTAGCTTCATCATAGAATTTCTCATAGGCGTAACTAAGCCTGGTAACAAATTCATGATTAAAGTTCTCGTATCTTGTTCCTGCCGCTTTATCAATAAGCAGAGTGAAGGTGATCCTGTTGTCATAAAGCAGCTTGAACATCGGAATAAAAGACTCATAGCTCATTGTCCAAGATTTTATGATGTCCTCGTCGCTGAGCGCAGAAAAATCAATATCAGACCTGCTGTCAACAAAATCGTTAAGCTCCGAAACTATGCCGCTGACAACAGCGCAGAAAAGTTCCTCTTTTCCCTTGTAGCGCTTATATAGCGCTCCTGTTGTAATATCAGCATTTTCGCATATAGTTTTGAGTTCAGCTTTTATAAATCCTTTTTTGTTGAATTCGGCTTCAGCGCTTGCGATCAATCTCGGATCAATACTTGTATCAGGCGTTGACATAAATACTCTCCTTTGATATTTGAATTATCGATAATCTGATTATCATTTTAGCATATACTAACACAAATGTCAATAGGGTAATTAAAGACTTTTTATTTAACAATTGCTGTCTATATCAATCAAGCAAATGAAAAATCTACATTTTTTCTTAAAGGGTATTGACAAATGCTTTTATACGTTATATAATACTAACTGTAAGTAAACAGTGTTCACTTACAGGAGTGGAGGGATGTAGAATGCCAAGAGATAAAACTGAAGCTCATAAAAGGATAATCAAGGCTGCAACGGTCGAGTTCCTTGAATATGGATTCGAGGGAGCTTCAATGAGGCGAATCGCGGAAAATTCAGGTATAACAGCGGGTGCTCTTTACAAGCACTTTAAAAACAAAGAGGATATGTTTTCGGCACTTGTTGAACCGACAATAAATGAATTGCTGCAGATATTTGATAAGATGCAGAAAGAATCTCTTGAACTGCTCCCAAAGGTCGGGATCAACGAAATATGGAAGGATTACGGCGGAGACGCAGCTCTGTTTATGAAGTTTATCTATGCTCATTTTTGTGCTTTTAAGCTGATAGTATGCTGTTCACACGGAACTAAGTATGAGAGCTTTATCCATGATGTTGCAATAATGGAGGAAAAGTCCACGACCATGTTCATTGAGAGAAGTAAAGAGCTTGGAATACAAATTAAAGATGTTCCGGACAGAGAGCTTCATTTGCTGGTCACCGCTAACGTGTCAGCCATATTTGAAGCGATCTTTCACGATTTTTCAGAAGCTGATGCAATACATTACGCTGATACGCTCGATGTATTTTTCTCAGCAGGCTGGAAGAGGATATTCGGCATTTGATGCCGAATGTTTTTTGGCATATAGTTAGCTAATGCTAATATAAATCAGGAGGTCAATTTATGAAAAAGCAACAACAAAAACGTTCAACACTGAGCTGGGTAGCTGAATTCGCAGGACAAAAGCGAACAAATTATGTACTCAGTGTCCTGCTTGCTATGATAAAAGTAGTTTGCGGAATAATGCCATACGTGTATATGGCTCATATTGTTGATAAGCTGCTGCAAATGAACGATGGAACACTTGATAAGGATATGAGCCTGCTTACCGCAGACATTGTTAAAATGGCTGTGTTCTGGCTGCTGTGCCGTATTTTTCATGCAATATCTACAACTCTATCTCACGCTGCTACTTTTGAAGTTCTTGCGAATATCCGTCGCCAGCTCACTGAAAAGCTGTCAAAACTGCCGCTTGGTTCAGTGCTGTCGCAGTCCAGCGGAACGTACAAGAACATCATCTGTGAGCGTGTAGATTCAATCGAAACAACACTTGCCCATATCATTCCCGAGGTACTGTCTAATGCATTCGTACCTGTCGCTCTGATCGCTTATATGATGACGATAAACTGGAAGCTGACGCTCATATCTTTGATATGCGTGCCTGTTGGAGCTGCATTCTTTATGCTTATGATGGTCGGCGGTCAGGAGAGCTACGAAAACACAGTCGTCAAAACAAAAAAGCTTAATGATACAGCTGTTGAGTACATCAATGGCATTGAAGTCATCAAGGCTTTCGGAAAATCAAAGACTTCCTATGAAAAATTCGTCATTGCGGCAAAAGAAGGTGCTGACTGCTTCATTGACTGGATGAGAAGATGCAATCTGTGGCAGAATATCTCACTGCTGATAATGCCGTATTTCCTGCTTGGACTGCTTCCTTTCGGTGCAAAGTTCTATATGGACGGCAGTGTTTCGGGCTCCGACTTTCTTATGCTGATAATTCTGTCCCTCGGTCTTGTTTCTCCGTTTATGACTATCGCTTCCTATTGGGACGGCGTATCAAAAATGGGAACTATTATAGGGGAGGCAACCGAAATACTTGAACGTGAAGAACTGAAACGTCCTGATACAATGACAGCTGAACCGAATGGTACAGATATTGTCCTCAACGACGTTCACTTCGGCTATAAGGACGAGGAGATACTGCACGGTATCAGCCTTTATATCCGTCAGGGGACTGTCAATGCACTTGTTGGTCCTTCCGGTTCGGGCAAATCGACAATAGCAAAGCTCATCGCCTCATTCTGGGACGTTGACAGCGGAAGTATCACCTTCGGCGGAGTAGATATCCGCAAGATACCGCTGAATCAGTACAATAACAATATTGCCTATGTATCGCAGGATAACTACCTCTTTGACGAGACGATAATGGATAATATACGAATGGGCAACCCGAACGCTTCCGATGAAGACGTTATCAACGCAGCAAAAGCCTGCGGCTGCCATGACTTTATAATGCAGCTCGAGCACGGCTATAACACAGTTGTCGGCGGTGCAGGCGGACATCTTTCCGGTGGTGAAAGACAGCGCATTTCCATTGCAAGAGCAATGCTGAAAAATGCTCCCGTCGTAATTCTTGATGAAGCAACTGCATACACTGATCCCGAAAACGAAGCACTTGTCCAGTCTTCTGTCGCAAAGCTTGTTCAGGGAAAAACTCTGCTCGTTATCGCACACAGACTTTCAACTATCGCTTCTGCTGATCAGATAATACTGATAAATAACGGAAAGTTAGAAGCTGTTGGAACACAGCAGGAACTTCTCAAAAAATCACCGCTGTACACACAGATGTGGAACGCACATATGGCAGTAAAGGAGGGAGCATAATGTTTACTACACTCAAACGCTTTTTTGAATTCTGTAACGCAGAGGACAGGAAAAAGCTTCACCTGGCGATAGGACTCGGCGTTGTCAGAGCGATATTTGCCGCACTCCGTATTACGGCTATTGGCGCAGTAGTAATGGGTATACTTGATGATAATATGTCAAATAAGAATATATGGCTCGCTGTTACGATACTTGCCGTATCGGTATTTGGACAGCTTTTCATCAATCTTAAAACTACTATGCTTCAGACAGAGGCAGGTTATCATTCATGCTCACACAAACGTATCGAAATTGCAGAGCATTTACGCTATCTGCCTATGGGATACTTCAACGATAACAGCCTCGGACATATCACAAGCGTAACAACAAACACTATGGAGGCGCTCTCAGATGTTGCGACAAGAGTCGTTATGCTCACTACACAGGGCATACTTACAACATTTGTCATCACAGCTTTTGTTTTCATCTTTGATTGGCGTATAGGACTTCTTCTGACAGCAGGCGTTGCCGTCTATGCTCTGATAAATGCAGCTATGCAGAAGAAAACACGCAAAGGCGCACCCATACAACAGAAAGCAAACAGAGAACTCGTAGCAGCTGTTATCGAATTCATTCAAGGTATCGCAGAGGTCAAGAATTATAATCTCGTGAGTGAACGTGCAAAAAAGCTTGAAAAAACGATCAAAGCAAAGCAGTACGGCGATACTCATCTTGAATTCGACGTTATCCCATTCATCACATTGCAGGAGATCGTCACGAAGCTGACAGGTGTTCTGATGTGTACTGCATCTGTGTATTTCTACATTAACGGCAGTATGTCGCTGCTCTACTGTATAATGATGATGATAAGCTCATTTATGGTTTATGAAAGCCTTGATGTTATGGCAGGATTTTCCGCACTCATACGCAGCGTAGGCGTTTGTGTTGATCAGGCAAGCGAAATACTCTCCATACCTGAAATAGATATAAACGGCGATGATATCAAACCTGCAAGCCATGATATAGAACTGAAAAATGTTACATTCGCATACGAAAACAGGACTATAATCAATGGCATTGACCTTAGAATTCCCGAACACACCACTACTGCAATTGTAGGTCCTTCCGGCGGAGGAAAGACAACACTCACAAATCTTATGGCTCGGTTCTGGGACGTACAAGGCGGAGAAGTATTGCTTGGCGGACAAAATGTCAAGAATTACAGCTTTGACAGTCTTATGAGAAATTTCAGCTTTGTGTTCCAGAGAGTGTATCTGTTCGAGGATACTATTGCAAACAAAATCCGCTTTGGAGATCCTGATGCTCCTATGGAAAAAGTCATTGAAGCTGCAAAAAAAGCTCGCTGCCACGACTTTATCATGAGTCTGCCTGACGGCTATGATACTGTTATCGGTGAAGGCGGTGCAAGTCTCTCAGGCGGTGAAAAACAGCGTATTTCCATTGCAAGAGCGATAATGAAGGACTCTCCGGTCATTATTCTCGATGAAGCGACTGCAAATGTAGATCCGGAAAATGAAGAAGAACTGACAAAGGCTATCGAGGAACTCACAAAGGAAAAAACTATCATAATGATAGCACACCGCCTGAAAACAGTCAAACACGCTGATCAGATAGTCGTAATCGACGGCGGCAGGATCGTTCAGCAGGGAAAACACGCTGAGCTTATGCAGCAGGACGGAATCTACCGCACCTTTGTTGAGGACAGGAAAAAGGCTGTGAGCTGGAAGCTGTAATAAGCGGTATATTCCGGCAGATACCTGCCCCGTATGAAAAATGTGAAAAACTGGTGTGACCTTTTCGCGAGACTAAGAAAGTCTGAAACCTTACACCAAAAATTCACAAAATTCACATTGTGCCGGTTCTGATACGAAAAAGGCCATATACCGCGAAATCTTAGAGTGCTGGAAAAAGGTAGCAAAGTTGGTGTAACCTTTTCACGAGGCTAAGAAACATTGAAACCTTACACTGAAAATGCTACCTTTACTACCAATATCTAAATGTGCCGGAAGTGAATAATCAATGCGGCAATTAGAGTCCTGGATAAAATGGATATTTTTGGTGTAACCTTTTCGCGAAGCTAAGAAAGTTTAGAACCTTACACTGATAATATCCAAAATATCCAGCCGGGGAGGAAGTGGATTCTGATGCGTAAAGGAAAAAGCCTCTGAATTTGACTGTTCAGAGGCTGAATAAAACTGAAGTTAATGATATTTTATAATGAAAGGTTAGTTATGAATGTTATAGTGATCAAGCAGTTCGTTCCAACTATGCACATTTAGTTCCTCAATACTGCTGACCTTTCCGGAGACGCCTATAGATTCATGTTTTTCCTGCGGTTGGTGCAAAAAAACAGTGTCAGGGCGTGTGCCGGAAAAAATGATTATATACTCCATATTTCTAAGTTGTGGATACTCGTTAAGGAGAATTGTTCCAAAGCCATTATCATCTTGTATTGTTCCATATAACGTATTTGGAGTATCATTGCTCCATTTATAAAATGCTGCTTCGCTGCGAATGTAACTTGCTAATGTATAAGTAGCTTCGACATTTGTTGAAAAAGAGTCTGATGTGGGCATTTCCTCTGTAGAAGAAAAGACAGCGGAACTGTTCATTGAGGAAGTGCTTTGATGATTGCAGCCGTCTATGAATGTAGTACATATGATCATACAACTAATCAGTAGAATTATTCGTTTCATATTATTGTTCCTTATGTAAATCGTTATCATTACTTTTGTTAAGAGGTTTTATTCTTGCAAACAACGAAACAACTTGGAATACACTGCAAACTCGTTGTTATTCGGAAATACTTCCGTAAGCGAAAGCAGAGTAAGCCGTTTATAAAAAGTAAGCGAGCCTGCGAGCGCCAACGTGGTTGGGCGCACAGGCTCTGTGCTGGCGCAGTGGGTGGGATTCGAACCCACGTCCCTCAAGGGGCATCATGATTTCGAGAAATTTTTTAACCTTCCCAATTGGTCACTTATCGTATTAAAAATACGCCGTTTTATCCCTCTTTTTCAAGCATTTTCACCCCATATTTGGAAATTTGCGAGAAAAGTGCGAGAAAACTGCGAGAAATTTCAGCCGACTAAATCGAAAAATGAAAGGAAAAAGCGACCATGAATAAGGAAGAAAAACGTAAAGAACTTGAAAGAATGCTCAGGAGATGTCCAGAGGTGCTATCACCGATAAAAGTGTCGAGATGGTCTCCGTTCGGAAAGAACAGAGTTTATGAAATGATACATACTGGAGAGCTTCGCTCCTTCGTCTATCAGGGCGGATACATAATCAGCAAGGACGACCTCATTGATTACCTGCTCGAGCACTGCGATGACGAGCCTGCACGTTCGATAAAGCGAGGCGGCAAGGATGAGTGATTACAGCTACCTGTACGATGAGTTCCCAGAAGTGATATCAGGAGAACAGCTGCGAAAGATACTTCATATCAGCAAGCGGAAATGTGCATGGCTGCTGAACAGCGGAGTTATCCCCTGCACTGACAGCTACCAAAGAACTCGCCGCTACTCAATAAATCTCGATGATGTTATCGACTACATTATAGCATCCGAGAACGCCGCTGTCAATGTTCAGCCGCTAAGACCACCCGAGAAATTCCGTGAACAGCTTATCGACGAATGGTTCGACGTACCTGACGTTCTGACCATATCCGATGTCGCAGGCATAACAGGCTACACTTCCAATGCCGTTGACCGTTGGATAGTGAAAGGCAGCTTACGCTCGGTAATAACCCAAACTGGAATAATCACTTGCCGTGAATGGCTCGCCGACTTCTACTGTGGCGATGGATATAATATCGTTAAAAAGGTCGATAAGCACAGGAAATTGCTTGATAAATTTTTATAATTCAAAAGCTTAAGGGGTTCGTAACACAGCTGCTCAAACAACATTTCTTACATCACTTTCGATAATATTAAATCTTCTGAATTCAGGTATAGCCTCTTTTTCGGCTATTCTTAACGGTTCATCTGATTTTAATACTTCACTGTTAAGCAGCACGCCTACTGGATATATGGGCTTTTCCAGTTTTCGTGTGCGAAGATCATTATACTTGGAACAAAGCGGTATTTCGTTAATTCTTGATAAATAATCGATCATAGCAAGTAGATAGAGAGCTTCGGGATACCAATGCTTATTATAAAGCTTGCGGACTTCATCGTTTTCCAATACATCTAAAAAAAAATCCAGATCACCTATATCTTTAACATGATGACAGGTATTACTTTTAAATATCTCAAAGGAACTTCGAACATCCTCTATCAACATGATAACGCCTCCTGTTCAATAATTCATTATGCCACGCTGTAAATGTCTCGTCAATTCCTATTGCGGTGACGGGTATAACATCGTTAAGAAGGTCGATAAGCACTAGGAATTGCTTAGAAAGCTTATATAAACCAAACGCTCAGGAAGTTCCTGAGCGTTTCATTTCGACAGTCCGTAAGTGCTATGCTCCATCGACCAAGCGACTAACATTCTCTATATCTTTCAATTTTCATTGTACGATTCAAATCTTGGCAAGAATACCGTTTTGAAGGATTTTCTCCAATGCTGACACTGCTGTATCGTATGAAACAGCTTCAAACAGCAACGGCACTGTTATTGTATCGTAATCCTCTTTATAGGTTTTCTTATCAATGACCTCTCGGAGAACTTCGGTCACGTTTGTTCCTGCCTGAACGGAAAGGCACATCTTATGCGGTCTACGTTCGTCTGCAACAGATTTGGCAAGGTCTTTCAATGTATCATCAACCGCAACAATCTCAGATAGTTTATAAATATCGTAGATATGCCGTGAATGTTCGGTAGTGTTATTCAGCAGATAATAATCTGCCAGAGCATACAGCTTGTCAAGCATCGTTCGCTCTGCTGTTTGTACGTTCAGCTCAAATGGCTGCAAGCTATATTGCTCGATGAAGCTGTCATAATCGTTTTCGTGAAGATATTGATAGACAAGACTATCTGCTTTCATTATTTTTGTTGGATATGTTCTTTGATATACCGCTGTCTCAACAATGAGCTGTTCTTTCAGATATGCAGCAGAAAGTGAAGAGGGATAGTCAATAATATACCGATTATAGTCTCGGCGGCTTTTGATCGTATCGGCATTTGTAAGCTCAAATTCTAAATCACTAATAATCTGTATTATATTCATTTTGAGCTGCTTTCGCTTCTTTTCAGGCGGTTTGACTTCTGACTGTAAATTAAGGTCGATATCCTCAGAAAAACGCTTGATGATATGGTAGCACTTTGATAGTGACGTACCGCCTTTGAAAACAATATCAGGCATGACATCAGTGATCTTTTTCAAAAAGAGCGTTACGAAATAATCCTTCTCAACAATCTCTGCTTTTACACCGAGATATTCAGAAGTCCGCAGGATAAGCTGTTCAAATGTATCTTTCTCATTATGCAACATAATAGATCACTCCGCTTTCAATGAGGTTTCGCATAGCCTTGTCGGGGAAAAAAGGTGCATATTTTGTCACAAGCTCTTGGGATATATTACTTTTCTTGATCCAATTTTTGATGACAGTTTTTCTCTCATCATCAAAATAACCTGATGAGGTACTGTTCATCATTTCAAGGAACTGTAGAACAAATATATTGTCATTATCTATCGTGACTCTTGACTTTCGCAAAATGACTTCTTGATTTCCTATTTTAACTCTGCGGAGCTTTGAGTTTTCGTTATTCGTTTGTATTTCTGGAATATTCGACATCTGCGTAGAAAGCCCAGCCTGCTGTAATGCAGTAATACCAGTATAGAAACCGATTCGCTTTCCTTTTTCGGATAAATACTTTCGCTCAATTATTCTATTCGGATTAAGAATACTGTTGCCAAACGGAGTTTTGACTGGGATATAATAGATACCACGTTCATATCGGATTATTTGACCATTGTCACACAGCTTTGCAAGCTCCTTTTTGAGCCAGATATCAGAATAATTCTCATAAGAAATATCCGACAAGAATATTGGCTCGTTTGGGCCAAATGATTCCAGAAGATAATCAAACAACATATTACACACCTCCCATATTGTTCTGAATGCATTATACCATATTCAACTCGATAAGTCAATAGAAATATATTTTTCGGAATAAAATCGAAATTTCACTCATTATTTGCGAAAAAGACCAATATTTGAAAATGTGTTATCATATGAGATGTTATATCATTACACTCATAGACATCAGAGCAAAAGAGGCTGTTAAAGCAGCACTTGAAAAAGCCAAAGTGTGTAGGAAGCCAATTGCTCGCTATGACATAGAAACCAAGAGAGCATATATTGAAAAGCGGACGGAAACAAAAAATTTTGAAGTTTGATGAGAAATCAATGTAAAAAACAACCGGTCTAAATTTGAGACCGGTTTTGTGTTTATATCAGAACTCTTTGATAAGTCCAAGCTTGAACTTCTGTATCAGTAGTGCATCTTCATTGCTAAGTCCGGCTTTTCCGTCAACGTCAGCGTTGATCTCGCCCTGAGCGGATATGCTGAATTCAGACTTGCCCTGTGCATATTTGTCAGGATTAGTAGCAACCTGCATAACGAGAACTGCATCTGCGATGTTTACTTTATAATCAAGATTGGCATCGCCATATAAATTGGAGACATTATCACCATAAGAACAAAATTGCTGATAGATATCGTGGAAACACTCGATCCCCCAACTGTTCCCTTGAAGAAAATCGTAATTATCAATACTCTTATACGATTTTTCCAGACGAACAAACGTCTCAAAATCGGCAACTATTTCAACCGGGACTTCAATTCTGTATTCATGGAGTTGAACAGGTATGTCGATTTCAGGATACCAGACACCATCGTGTAATGAAATATCCCATTTATCAGGATAACCGAACATATCAGCGGTAATCTCTTCGGATAACGGAGTATATCTATCAACGCCTAAAGTTAAATAAGGCACACATTCTCCACTCTTGAATCTTTTATATGCACCAAATTTCAAACCTTCGTAGTTGTCCCCAATATAGAAATCAGGAACTTGTCTTAGCAGTTTCTCAAACTTTATCTCATCCGGTACTTCATCATTGCCAAAATAGTATTCTGAGTAGTCATACAGTTCCAAGAACTCTTCATCGCTCATTTGCATGAGTTCGTTATATGTGTAGAACTTCTGAACATCTTCATCGCCCAGGAGAATACCCGAAGCCTTATCATAGATTATTTCATAGGAAGTGTAGGTTTTATCTATTAGGAAAGCCAATTCTGTCATACAGCCGCAAAATGTAAAATCACAGCCGTCTGAGAGCATTTTCTTTAATTCAGAGTAGATTTGAGAACGGTCGCTGATACCCGACAGATCAAAATTAAATGCGTAGTCGAAACCTTCACCCTGTGCAACATTATCATTGCTTTGATCATAAATAAGACCGAGTGAAGGATATTTTTCTTCGATCTCTTTTGGAGACAGATCTGAGCTGACAAACATCAAATGTGTAGAGTAATAATTTGCGGTGTCCTCATATATTTCGTAGCGATCGGTAATCTTTTCAACGCAGTTTTGAGAAGTGAGGAGTTTTGTGAGTGCATTGCGGTAGTCCTGATTAATTGCTTTAACAACGTAGGTAGTATCGCTGTTTTTCGCAATGACGGGTACATTCACATCAGAAGAATTTTCACTCTCTGACGCAGCAGCTTCTAAGAGTTCATTTATGGGGAGCTCCGAGCCGTTTGTCACGTTAATTATTGTATCCTTGTAATTGGTGTATACTATATGAAATTCTCCGGAGCTGTCAAGCAGGATCACAGTATCATTCATTTTATCACTAATCACAACATATTCACCTGCTATCTTGGCATAAACATCGGTAATGGTGACTTGTTCGTCGTTGTTTGCGTCGCCTTTATCAGACTCAGACGTTTCTTTGTATATTAACGGATCACTTAAAGGAAGATAATAATTAGGGTCGTCAAGGAAAATTCCCAGTATTTTTTCATTGGCTTCAGCAGCATTTATCTGCTCCTGATCAAGCGTACAGGTAAGCCAGCCTTTATTCTGGGTTTGGGATATGTCAGTGCCTATTTCATTAAGAATAGAATTGATATATTCGTTGTTAACTTCTTTAAGATACTTGGATTTTATTGCATAAAT
>JAEEGJ010003725.1_pt1 | contig 55912 bp, 45 predicted proteins | sample 8958761 | NCBI WGS metagenome assembly JAEEGJ01 (sample SAMN16246546, study PRJNA631951) | gut metagenome | biome: gut microbiome; feature: rumen; material: RS-attached | host: Bos | place: Iran: Karaj | collected 2018-10
GAATATTTGAAAGCCAATGGTCTACGCGAAATAGACTGGCAGATTGAAAATATATGAGTGAAATAAGGTTAAATAAATTTATAGCCTCTATGACAGATATATCCAGAAGAGGGGCTGATAAACTTATCGAACAGGGTAAGGTAAGCATTAACGGCAGAAAAGCTACTATTGGTATGACAGTTAATGACCAAGACGAGGTAGTGGTTGATGGCAATCCACTTGGCCATAATACTAAGAAGGTTATTCTGGCATTTTACAAGCCTGTTGGAGTAACTGTTTCTAAGAAGGATGATCATGCCAAGGTACTAATAGGTGATATTATAGATTATCCACTGCCTTTAACTTATGCTGGAAGACTTGATAAAGATTCAGAAGGCTTGATATTACTAACTAATGATGGAGACCTTATTAATGACCTTATGAAGGGTGCTAACCATCACGAGAAGGAATATGTAGTAAAGCTTGATAAAAAGCCAGAAGATGGGGCTATTTCAAGACTTGAAAAGGGTGTATATCTTCCTGAACTTAAGGTTAAGACAAGACCATGTAAGATTAAGAAGATATCTGATAAAGAGTTTATGATGGTTATAACTCAGGGGCTTAACAGGCAGATTAGACGTATGTGGGCACTTGAGGGATGCAAGGTTATAAAACTAAAGAGAACCCGTATAGAAAACATCAAACTTGGAGGGCTTAAGACTGGCCAGTACAGAGAACTTAGTCCTGATGAAGAAACTAAACTTAGAAGTATAATTACTAAAAATTAAGCATAAATATCATGCAGTAAGGAAGGTAAAAACATGGACTCATTTTTAAAGAAGGTTGACTTTTTCAAAGGCAACAAACCAGAAGATATTGTAAAGGAGTATGGAACACCTCTTTATGTTTATAACGAGGATATTATCCGTGACAGGATGCACAAGGTAACACAGGTTATTAAGAAGTATCCTCTTACAGCTAACTACTCAATTAAGGCTAATACTAATATTCATATCTTAAAGATGGGATATGAAGAAGGAATCAATGCTGATGCTATGAGCCCAGGAGAAATCGAGATGCTCCTTAAAGCAGGCTTTGAAAGTGATAGAATCTTCTTTGTACCTAACAACGTTTCTAGAGAAGAGCTTGAATATGCTGTTAAAAAAGGCATTATGACAAGTTTAGACAGCCTTGATCAGCTTGATTTATATGGACAGGTTAATCCAGGCGGCAAATGCGCTGTCAGACTTAACCCAGGCGTAGGCGCAGGTCACCATGAGAAGGTTGTAACAGCTGGTAAGAAGACTAAGTTTGGTATTGCTGAAGAAGATGTAGATAAGATTTTTGAAATTGCTAAGAAGCATAATCTTACAATTGCTGGTATCAACCAGCATGTTGGTTCATTATACATGGATCCAGAACCATTCTTAAAGGCAGTTGAAAACTTCCTTAGACTTGCTAAGAAGTTTGAAAAACTTGAGTTTATCGACTTTGGTGGTGGATATGGTATTCCTTATCATAAGCTTGATGATGAGCAGGATTTCGATATGGAAAGCTTCTCAAAGAGATTTGAACTTCTTCTTGATAAGTTTGTTGAAGAATATGGTTATGCTCCATTATTCAAGACTGAGCCTGGTAGATACTGCGTAGCTGAAGGTGCAGTTCTTCTTGGACGAGTTAATGCTACAAAGCATAACTCAGGCAAGAAATATGCTGGTACTGATATAGGTATGAACGTTCTTGTTCGTCCTTCTATGTATGATTCATGGCATGATGTAGAAATTATCAGAGATAACGAAGTTGTCTCAAGAGATAACCTTAGCGAAATCACAGTAGTAGGTAATATCTGTGAATCTGGTGATATCTTAGCAAAAGATAGAATGCTTCCAGAAATTAAGCAGGGTGACCTTGCTTGTCTTCTTGATGCAGGTGCTTATGGTTATTCAATGTGCTCTTCATATAACTCAAGACCACGTCCAGCTGAAGTACTTATTACAAAAGATGGTCAGGTTAAGCAGATAAGAAGACGTGAGACTATTGAAGATCTTATGAGATTATTTTAATTCGCATGATAGTATAGCGAATTTATAAATATAAAGTAAATTAGGGGATGGAATTAATATGGCATACGATAATAAAAAGGTTCTTGTAGTAGAAGATGACGACATGAACAGGATGCTTGCCACTATGTCACTTGGTGAGTATGACATTACTCCAGATGAAGCAGCAGATGGCAAACAGGCACTTGATATGTTTTTAGCTTCTCCTGAAGGAACATATGACCTTATTATGATGGATGTTATGATGCCAGTTATGGATGGAATAGAATCTACCCAAAATATTAGGAATTCAGGTAGAAGTGATAGCAATCTTCCAATAGTAGCCATGACTGCTGAAAGTGATGAGAATGAAATTCATAGATTTATCCAGGAAGGTTTAACAGATTATATTGAAAAACCTATGGAAATGGAAAGTCTTGAACTTATTCTTAATAAATATTTGGGGTAAAGATGAAAATAGGATTTTTTGACTCAGGTATTGGTGGCTTATCTTTAGTTGGATATGCAAGAACCAAGCTTCCTGATGCAGATTTCATATTCTATGCCGATACAGATAATGTTCCATATGGTACAAAGACAAAGGAAGAGATTACCGCTCTTTCAGACAAAGCAGCATCATTTCTTATTTCTAAAGGGGCCGAAGCTATAGTTATAGCTTGTAATACTGCAACAAGTGCTGCAGCGCCATATCTTAGAAATAAATATAATATACCAATTATAGGTATAGAACCTGCTGTTAAACCAGCTGTTAAGATTCCTGGACATAAGAGAATCCTTGTTATAGCTACTCCTTTTACAGTAAAAGAGAAGAAGCTCCATGACTTGGTAGACAGGGTAGATATTGAACACAGAGTTGATATGCTGCCTACTCCAGAACTTGTAAAATTTGCAGAACAGGGAGAGTTTGAATCTGATAAGGTTAAAGAATACCTTGAAGATTGCTTTAAAGAACTTGATAAAGAAGATTACTGTGCTATAGTTTGCGGCTGTACTCATTTTATTCATTTTAAGAAGTTATTCTTAGAAATATTTGGTAAAGATATTGAAGTACTTGATGGTGGCAAGGGAACAGTTAATAACCTTTGCAGACATATTAAAGGGGAAGGCTATCAGGTAAACAAAGAACAATCTGGTAAAACATCATATTACAGATCAGGCAGGGAGATTACTGATAAAGATACTTTGGAATTCTACCAGATGGTTATAAAACATGCTGCAGAATAATTTGCTTGTCAAATGTTATGCTTTGTGATATTATATCTCATGTTTGAGACTTTTTAGTAAGTTTGGAGGACATAAAAATGCTTAGAACAATACTTACAATCTTATTTATACTAGTAAGCGTTGCTTTATCTATATTGGTATTGATGCAGGAAGGCAAGACTCAGGGTCTTGGAGCAATAAGCGGAGCAGCTGAAACATATTGGGGAAAGAACAAGGGCCGTTCAATGGAAGGTGCACTTGTAAAGATTTCCACAACACTTGCTGTACTTTTCATAGTACTTGCTCTGATTCTTAATATTGCTAGAATCTAATTGTTATTAACTAATTAGCACTCCTGTAAAAGAGGAGTGCTTTTTTTGTGCAGGGGATTTTTATTGAATCTCTTATATGGGGAAAAATATGAGTAAAGATATTAAAAAAGTAAAAGCTAAAGATCTTGATATACATGGCAATCTTAAGTCAGATAAGCCAGGTAAGAATAAGAATAAATCAAAGTCTAAAGCTAAAACATCTAAGAAAACAGAGAAAAAAGAAAATAAGAAAACTAAAAAAGAAGAGAAAGCTTCTGTAAAATCCTTAAAAGAAATAAAGAAGTCAGCTAAAAAGGGAAATAAGAAAAGTTCAAAAATTGAACCACTTATTTTCACAGGTACATTTATTAGTAATAGTAAGGGCTTTGGATTCGTAGAGGTAGAAGATCTAGATGAAGACCTTTATATTCCAGCTGACTATACCTTAGGGGCATTTCATCTAGATACAGTAGAGGCACAGCTTTTATCTAAAGGTGTAACTGCTGGCAAGCGTATAGAAGCCAGAATTACAAAGATACTTGAACATAACATGGAAGAAGTGGTAGGTACTTTCCAAAAGTCTACTAACTATGGCTTTGTTGTTCCTGATAATGCTAAACTTAACTGCGACATCTTTATTCCTAAGGAAAAGACTATGGGAGCTATGGATGGACACAAGGTAGTTGCCAAGATATATGACTATGGCCGAAAGGGTAGAAATCCTGAAGGTGAAGTAAAAGAGATAATTGGTCACATCTCTGATCCAGGAGTAGACATTCTTTCTATAGTAAGAGGCTTCGATATTCCTAATGTTTTTCCTGATAAGGTTATGAAGCAGGCTGAGCGTATTGAACTTACTATAAGTGAGGCTGATACGTACGGTAGAGAAGATTTAAGAAGTCTTCCTATGGTAACTATAGATGGTGATGATACTAAGGATATTGATGACGCTGTAAGTCTTGAAACAAAAGGCGAAGACTATATTCTTGGTGTTCATATAGCAGATGTATCTAACTATGTTCAGGAAAGCAGTGCTTTAGATAAGGAAGCTTTCTCAAGAGGTACAAGCGTATACCTTGTAGACAGGGTTATACCTATGCTTCCAAGAAGACTGTCTAATGGTATATGTTCTCTTAATGAAGGCGAAGACAGACTTGCTATGAGCTGTATCATGACTATTAACAATAATGGTGAAGTAATAGACTATAGAATAGTAGAATCTGTTATTAATGTTAATAGACGTATGACATACAACAAGGTTCTTAGTATTCTTCAGGATAAAGACGATAAATTAAAGGAAGAGTATGCTGAATTTGTTCCTACATTTAGGGAGATGGACAAGCTTGCCAAGATTCTTAGAAAGAGAAGAAAGCAGAGAGGTTCGATAGATTTTGACCTTCCAGAGTGCAAGATTGAAGTTGATGAGAATGGAAAGCCAGTATCTATTAAGCCATATCTTTCTAATGATGCTACAAAGCTTATAGAAGAGTTTATGCTTGTTGCTAACGAAACTGTAGCCAAGCATGCTACCTTACTTAATATGCCATTCTTATACAGAATTCATGAGTCTCCTGATATGGAGAAGATTGAGAAACTTGCAGCATTTATCGAAGGTTTTGGACTATATCTTAAGAGTGATAAAGATGGTATCCATCCATCTGAGATTCAGAAGCTTCTTGCAAGTGTTATGGGTAGAGACGAAGAGAATCTTATTACAAGAGTTGCTCTTAGAAGTATGATGATGGCAAGATATTCACCATATAACGAGGGGCATTTTGGTCTTGCTGCTAAGTATTATACCCATTTTACTTCTCCTATAAGAAGATATCCTGACCTTATGATTCACAGAATTCTTAAGGATGAGATTAGAGGTAGACTCACAGATAGGAAGAGAGAGCATTATAAGCAGATTCTTGAGGGTATTGCAAAGCAGTGTTCTGATAGAGAGAAGCGTTCAAGAGATGCAGAGCGTGAAACTGATAAGCTTAAAAAGACAGAATATATGGCTGAGCATATTGGTGAAGAGTTTGAAGGTATCATAAGCTCAGTAACTAACTTCGGTCTTTATGTTGAGCTTCCTGATACATGTGAGGGTCTTGTTCATATATCAAAGATTGAGGGAGATTACTTCTACTTTGATGAAAGTCGCTACCAGTTAGTAGGTGAAAGAAGCAGGACTACATACAGACTTGGAGAGAAGATTAAGATAAAAGTTGAGAAAGCAGATATTAACCTTAAGACAGTTGATTTTGTTATTGTAAAGGCTTAATATGTTAGAAGTGCTTATGCTAGCGGCATAAGCAGAATAGGTGATTAAAGTGAGTACTAAACAGGGCGAAGAAAACAACAAGCTTGTTGCCAATAATAAAAAAGCATATCATGAATACTTTATTGAAGATAAGTATGAAGCGGGACTTGCCCTTTGCGGTACTGAGGTAAAGTCACTTAGACAGGGCAAGTGCAGTATAAAAGAAGCTTATATTAAGATAGACAAAGGTGAGGTCTATATAATAGGTATGAATATAAGTCCTTATGAAAAAGGTAATATATTCAATAAGGACCCACTTAGGGTCAGAAAGCTTCTTCTTCATAGCTATGAGATTAACAAACTCATAGGTGGAAGTAGTGAACAGGGCTATACCATTATGCCTCTTGCTGTATATTTTAAGAATGGTAAAGCTAAGATTCAGATAGGCCTTGCAAAAGGTAAGAAGAATTATGATAAGAGGCAGGAAATAGCCAAGAAGGACATGCGTAGAGAAACTATGCGTCAGTTCAAGGTTAAAAATTTATAAGGGCTTGACAGGTTTCGACGGGGAATTTTAAGCCAAAGAAGCTATCCGCACGGGATGCGTTAAATTCCAAATTAAATATAATCGCTGAAGATAATTTAGCATTCGCTGCCTAAGGGCAGCGTGTCCTCCCTAGTGCACCTACACATTAGGAACAGGGCATCAGTCTTGTAGGAAACGCTTTTGCAAAGCTTTGAGCAAAAGGCAGTTTTATGAAGCTACTAAAGCCGCATTCGGTGTCTTTGACGAATCGGTGGAGGGAATGTCTATCCAGAGACTATGATAGTAGAAGAGTGGTAGCGAATTTTTCGGACGGGGGTTCGAATCCCCCCAGGTCCACTATACAAGGTTTTGAAGAACATCTGTCCATAAAGGTGTTCAATATTAGGAAGACGCTTAGGAAGATGAAGCTGTTTAGTAAAAGACATAAAAAGCTAAATATTTTCTTAATATCATTTCTTGCGCTAATCGCGCTAGTAATCGGTTTTTTTGTATACATTTATAATCAGGCTTACCATAAGGTAACTATAGAATGTGGTTCCTCTGTATCAGCCTGTGACCTTATGAAGAACGGGGATAGTAAGGCTTCTTTTGTTGACCAGTCCCTTGATATTGCATCTATGATGCCAGGTGAATACAACGTAGAGGTTAAATCTGGCTTCTATATTCATAAGATTAAAATAGTAATTCAGGATACTGTTGCACCAACTGCTTCAGCAAACAATGTATGTTTATCTCTTGGGGACAGTATAGGCCCGGAGGCATTTGTAAGTGATGTGACTGATGCAACACCTGTAACAGTTGCATTTGCATCTAATCCTGATACATCTAAGGTAGGAAATAGTAAGGTTTCTATACTACTTACTGATACATCTTCAAATTTAACTAATCTTACTGCAAGTCTTGATATAGTTCCTTTTAAAACTAAAGTAGAAGTAGAAGCCGGAAGTAAGTCTGTAGCCAAGTCTGATTTTAGTCTTGGGGAGGACGACTTTGAAGTTGTAACTGACTTAGCTTCTATATCTATGAACTCGGTATCTGATAATAAAATCGCTATTAACTATGCCGGAAAAGAGTATGTAGCTACACTTTCTGTTGTAGATACAGTAGCACCAGATGTTAAGTTTAAGAATATAGATGGATTTATGGGAGCTGATTATACAGCAGCTGATTTTGCTGTAAGCAGCAATGATGCTACCAAGATTAGCTATAGTTTTGAAGCGGATTATGACAAGGCTTCTTATGACCAGCAGAATCTTGTGGTTATAGCAACTGATGAAGGCGGTAACAGCGTTAAGGGAGAGGTAACGCTTAAGTTAAAAGATGACACAGAACCTCCTATCCTTGATGGTGTACATGATATCTATGTATATCAGGGGAATTCTGTTTCTTATAAGGATGGAATCACAGTATCAGATAACTGTGTAGAGAAGATTAAGTTTGAAGTTGATGCAGCTTCTGTAAATACAGATGAGGTAGGTACTTATCCAGTAACCTATACTGTAACAGATGTTGGTGGACATACTGTAAGTGCCAGCTGCAATGTTATCGTTCAGGAAAGAGAATATGATATGGACGAGATCAATGCTGCTGCAGATGCTATACTTGCAGAGATTATTACTGATGATATGACTGACAGGGATAAGGCCTGGGCTATATATTCTTATATTAGAGGGCATATGTATTTTATAGACGATTATGTTGAAGGTTCGTATATTAAGGCCTGCTATGATGGTGTAGTTTGCTGGAAGGGTGACTGCTATGTATATGCCTGTACAGCTCAGACTCTACTTACAAGAGCAGGTGTTAAAAATATGATGATTAGTAAGATACCAACCAGAAGACATCATTATTGGAACCTTGTTGATGTTGATGGCACAGGCTGGTATCACTATGATACAACTCCAAGAGCAGAAGAGAATCATCCAACATTCTTCTTAAAGACAGATGCTGAGATGATGGAATATTCTCATGCTCATTACAACTGCTTTAACTACGATAGAGAGGCTTATCCTGAGATTAACTAAAGCAAGCAGGAAAATGCTTGCGATGATGCCTTTAGGGATATAATCAACATGATGGAAAAGAAGATACTTGGCGTAATAGGCGGTTTAGGGCCTATGGCAACTGCATATTTTCTAAGACTTGTTACTGATATGACCGATGCTCAGACGGATCAGGAGCATATTGAAACAGTCATCGTTTCAAGACCTGCAACCCCTGATAGAACAAGTTATATATTAGGTAAAAGCGATGATAGTCCCCTTAGACAGCTGATTCGTATGGAAGAAGATGTGTGTAAGCTAGGGGCTAAGGTAATAGCTATGCCTTGTATTACAGCTCATTATTTCCAAAAAGAGCTTGATCAGAACCTTGGTAAATATCAGGACGCTCAGTTTATAGACGGACTCAAAGAAACAGCTTTATTTTTATCTGAAAGAGGCATAAAGTCATGCGGTATCATGGCTACAGATGGTACTATTGAAAGCAAACTTTTTCAGAATACATTTGAAAAATATGGTATAAAGAGTCTTGTACCAGATAACGAAAGTCAAAAGCTGGTTATGGCTATAATCTATGACTATGTAAAAAAAGGAATTAGACCTAGAAATGAAGACTTTCAAAAGGTATATGGTAGGCTTAAGGAAGCTGGAGCCCAGGTAGTACTTCTTGGTTGTACCGAACTTTCCATGATTAAACGTGACCTTGGTGTATCAAGTGATGTTCTTGACGTTCTTGAAGTTCTGGCTAGAAAGTCTGTTATAGAGTGCGGAAGCCTTAAAGAATCATATAATAATCTTGGTTTGCAGATATAATAAAAGCTATAAATAACTAATATAAATATTGGAGAAATAAGATGCAGAACAATGTTCTTGATTATCTGGACAATATAGTAAAAATCAAACCAGATAAGGTTGCTTTTGCTAATGAAAGCTTTAACATGACTTTCAGTGAAGTTTATAAGGAAAGTAGAAGCCTTGCTTCATATATTGCTGGAAAGGGTATATATAAGAAGCCTGTAGTTATCTTTATGAATAAGCACCCAAGAGAGATAACAGCTTTCTTTGGTGTAATATATAGTGGCTGCTATTATGTTCCTATTGATGAGGAGATGCCAGCAAGCCGTATAGAACTTATTCTTGATAATGTTAAGTCACCACTTATAATCTGTGATGAGGATACTATAGAGAAGGCGGAGGCATTTAACACAGATGCAGAAGCCGTTCTTTACACAGATGTTATTAAGACGGATATTGATGAAGACAAGTTAGCTTTAGTAGCTTCTAAAGCTATAGATACAGATCCAATCTATATAGTATTTACTTCAGGTTCAACTGGTGTACCAAAGGGTGTTTGTGCCTGCCACAGAAGCGTTCTTGATTATATTGAACAACTTTCTGATACACTTGAATTCAACGAAGATACTGTATTTGGTAATCAGACACCGCTTTATTTTGATGCCTGTCTTAAGGAGGTATATCCAACGCTTAAGTTTGGTGCAACTACCTACCTTATACCAAAGAGCCTCTTTATGTTCCCAGTAAAGCTTGTAGAATTTATAAACGAGCATAATATTAATACAATTTGCTGGGTTGTATCTGCTTTAACTATGATATCTGCTTTTGGAACATTTAAGACAGTTGTTCCAAAGACTCTTACTAATATAGCATTTGGCAGTGAAGTATTTCCTATTAAGCAGTTCAATATGTGGAGACAGGTCCTTCCTCATGCTAGATTTACAAACCTCTACGGACCTACAGAAGGCACTGGTATGTGCTGTTACTATAAGGTTAACAGAGAGTTTGAGCTTGATGATGTTATTCCTATTGGTAGACCATTTAAGAATACTGAGATACTTTTATTAACAGAAGATGGCAAGCTTGCGCAGGATGGTCAGCCAGGTGAGATATGTATTAGAGGTACAGGTGTAACACTTGGTTACTACAATAATGAGGCAAAGACAAAGGAGTCATTTGTACAGAATCCTTTAAATACTTTCTATCCAGAAATTATTTACAAAACTGGTGATATAGGTAAGCTTAATAACTATGGTGAACTTGAATTTGTTTCAAGAAAGGACTACCAGATTAAGCATATGGGGCATAGAATAGAACTTGGTGAAATCGAGGCCAATGTCAATGCTCTTGAAGGTGTTAAAATATCAGGATGTATTTATGATAAAGAAAAAGGTAAGATTGTTCTTTATTATGTAGGTGATATTGATAAGGCTGAGCTTATTACTATACTTAAGGATAAGCTTCCAAGATATATGGTTCCTAATGTAACTAACAGACTTGAGTCTATGCCATTTACAGCTAATGGTAAGATTAACAGAGTTGAGCTTACAAAGATGAACCAGGAAAATAATAAATAAATGTTTGATTAAAAGGAGTTTATGATGGAAGAATTACTTAGCATACTTGAAGAACTTCACCCAGAAGTTGATTTTGAAACAGAAACAGGATTAGTAACTAATGGCATAATCGATTCATTTGATATAGTTACTATTATCTCTGAGATAGGTGATAGATTTGACGTTGTTGTATCAGCAGAATATATAACACCTGAGAATTTCGATAGTGCAGAGACTATCTACGATATGATTCAGAGAATCGAAGAAGAGGAATAATCCCGTATGTTATTTGCTTCTTATGAGTTTATAGGCTTTGTTCTGGTCTTATTTGCATTATATTATCTGGTACCTAAAAGATGTCAGTGGCCTCTTTTACTTATAGCCAGCTATGTATTCTATTTCCTGGCTAACCCTTGGTATCTTGTATTTATTACAGTGACAAGTCTTACTGTTTATGGCTGTGGTCTATGGATGGGAAAGATTGCAGCTACTCAGAAGGAGTATCTTAGCAAGAATAAGGAAAACTTATCTAAAGAAGATAAGAAGATATATAAAAATCAGATGAAACAGAAGAAGTGGAGAGTGCTTCTTCTTGGTTTACTGTTTAATCTTGGCATTCTAGCCGTAATTAAATATACCAATTTTACAATTTATAATATTAACAGCCTTCTTCATATATTTGGAAGTAAGGCAAGACTTGGATTCATAGATATTCTTATGCCTATGGGTATATCTTTCTATACCTTCCAAGCTCTTTCATATCTAATCGATACATACAGGGGAACAGTAGAACCTGAAAAGAATGTATTTAAGTTCGCTTTGTTTGTTTCATTCTTCCCACAGCTTGTTCAGGGACCAATCAGCAGATTTGGTGATTTAAGTAAAACATTATATTCAAAGCATAAGTTTGACGGAAAGAATGTAGCCTTTGGATTCCAGCGTATACTATATGGTTATTTTAAAAAGTTAGTTGTTGCCGACAGGATGCTTATAGGCGTTAAGGCTATAATCGGTGCACCTGAAACATATCAAGGAGCCTATGTTTTTGTTGGTATGATTTTCTATGCTCTTGAACTGTATGCTGACTTTACAGGTGGTATTGATATTACTATAGGTATTGCTCAGGTTCTTGGTATAGAAGTAACAGAAAACTTCAGACGTCCATTCTTTTCAAAGAATATTAAGGAATATTGGAACAGATGGCATATTACTATGGGTACCTGGTTTACAGAGTACATATTCTATCCAATATCTGTATGTAAGCCTATGCTTAAGTTTTCAAGGTTTTCAAGAAAGCACTTTGGAGATGTAATAGGAAAGCGCATGCCAGTTTACCTTGCTTCATTTGTGGTTTGGTTTGCTACAGGTATATGGCACGGTGCAAGCTGGAACTTTATAGTATGGGGACTTGGGAACTTTGTAGTTATTATGATTAGTCAGGAACTTGAACCTTTATATAGAAAGTTTCATAACAGATTCCATGTTGATGGACATACTTCTTATAAAGCATTTTGCGTAATAAGGACCTTTCTTTTAATGAGTGCCCTTAGAACATTTGACTGTTATAGGGATGTGCCTCTTACCTTCCGTATGTTTGGAACCATATTTACTAACTGGAACTGGCATATATTATGGGATGGAAGTTTACTAAGCCTTGGACTTAGTTTATATGATTATATTATTTTAGCTGTATGCGTAGTAATTCTTACATCTGTCAGTCTTGCAGGAAGAACAGGCAGTGTAAGAGAAAAACTTTTAAATAAGCCTTATCCAGTTAGATTTGTTATATTCTACGGACTTCTTGTATGCATTATTATATTTGGCGCATATGGAATAGGCTTTGATGCAAGTCAGTTTATTTATAACCAGTTTTAATTAAGGTATATATATGAAGAACTTTTTGAAAATTACAATTTCATTAATCATAGGTATTGCTGGATTATTTTTTATTCAGCGAATCTTCTTGCCTAAATATACTAAGGATGTTGTAGAAGGCTCTTTTATAGAGGAATACTATGATGATAAGCCTGATCATGATGTGGTATTTATAGGTGACTGTGAAGTATATGAGAATTTCTCACCTGTAGAACTTTGGCAGAAATATGGAATTAACTCTTACATAAGAGGAAGTGCCCAGCAGCTTATATGGCAGTCTTATTACCTTTTAGAGGACACATTAAAATACGAGAAGCCTAAGGTTGTTGTATTTAATGTCTTATCTATGAAGTATAATGAGCCACAAAATGAGGCCTATAATCGTATGTCTATAGAAGGTATGCGTTGGTCTATGTCTAAGGTTAATAATATCAATGCTTCTATGATGGAAGACGAGCATTTTGTAGAATATGTATTTCCTCTTCTTAGATATCATTCAAGATGGAATGATTTAACAAGCGATGATTTCACATACATATTTGATACACCTCATGAGTCATTTAAGGGATATTACATGAGGATAGATGAGAAGGCAGCTTCGAATGTTCCTGAGGGTCCTGCCCTTACAGATTATAACTTTGGAGAAAACTCATATTATTATCTTGATAAGATTACAAAGCTTTGTAAGGACAATGATATAGAACTTATCTTAATTAAAGCACCTAGTCTTTATCCATATTGGTATGATCAGTGGGACAAGCAGATGGTAGATTATGCTAAGGAACATGATCTTACATATATTAACTTCCTTGAACTTACCGATGAGATAGGAATTGATTTTGAACATGATACCTATGACGGCGGACTACATCTTAATCTTAGCGGTGCCATAAAACTTTCTGACTATTTTGGTCAGTATATTATTGATAATACTGCTGTTACAGATAGAAGAGGGGAAGCAGAATTATCTGCCAAGTGGGATAAAGTTATTGTTGAATATAATCAGGAGATTGAAAATCAAAAAAAAGAGTATAATATTACAGATTAGGATTAATAATCTTAAAGAGGAAAGGAATATATTATGAAAATCAGAAATCTTTTAATCGCAGGTCTTGCTACTGCAATTCTTTGTGGATGTAGTTCGGGAGAAAAGAGCATAGGTGGTAATAATGAAGCTACTCCAGCTCCAGTAGAGACAGCTACTCAGGATGTAGCACAGGGCGATACAGCTCAGGCAGCACCAACAGGTTACTACCTTACAGTTAATGATTATAAACTTGCTGTTGATCAGCCAATGGAAACTGTTATAGCATCTATGGGTAAGGAAGAATCTTACTTTGAAGCACCAGCTTGTGCATTTGACGGTGTAGAAAAGACTTATACATATAACAATGGAGCTATTGAAGTTAGAACATATATAGCTGCTGATGGTAAGGACTATGTTAACTTTGTAGTTCTTAAGAATGACCTTGTATCTACAGATGAAGGACTTTCTGTAGGAGATAATACAGAAAAGGTTAAGCAGGTATACGGAGAAGATTATAAAGATAACAATGGTTCTTTTGAATATACAAAAGGTAATATGAAACTTCTTATAGTTATTGAAGAAGATGCTGTTGTATCTATCCAGTACATCTCAACTGCAGTAAATAACTAAAAAAAACATATAAAGAGCCTTAAATCCCTTAAAAATTGTACATTTTGTTAATATTTTTTTGAGGGCTTAGGTATTATCATTTTTAATGTTTGGTATAGAAAGAGTCTATACTACATAATAAATTTTTATTGGAGGAAAACATGAAAAAGTTAGTAAGTATTTTAATGGTACTTGTACTTGTTCTTTCTATGGCTGCTTGCGGCAAGAAAGATGACAACAAGGCTGGTTCTTCAAAGGTTAAGGCTGGTTTCATCTGCTTACATGATGAAAACTCAACATACGATAAGAACTTTATCGATGCAGCTAAGCAGGCTTGTGAAGAAATGGGTATCGAAGCAGTATTTAAGACAAATGTACCAGAAGGTCAGGAATGTCTTGAAGCAGCAGAAGAGTTAGTTGATGACGGATGTAACTTCGTATTCGCTGACAGCTTTGGTCACGAAGATTATATGATTGAAGCTGCTAAGGAGTTCCCAGAAGTTCAGTTCTGCCACGCAACAGGAACACAGGCTCATACAGCAGGTCTTGATAACTTCCACAACGCATTCGCTTCTATCTACGAAGGTAGATATCTTGCAGGTATCGTTGCTGGTCTTAAGTTAAACGAGATGATTGAAAATGGTGAGATTACAGCAGACCAGGCTAAGGTTGGTTATGTTGGTGCATTCACATATGCAGAAGTTGTATCTGGTTATACATCATTCTTCCTTGGAATCCGTTCAGTATGTCCATCAGCTACTATGGAAGTAACATTTACAGGTTCATGGTATGATGAAACAGCTGAGAAGGAAGGCGCAAACAAGCTTATCGAGAATGGTTGCGTACTTATCAGTCAGCATGCAGATTCAATGGGTGCTCCTACAGCTTGTGAAACAGCTGGCGTACCTAACGTATCATATAACGGTAGCACAGATTCAGCTTGCCCTAATACATTCCTTGTATCTTCAAGAATTGATTGGGCTCCATACTTCAAGTATGCTATGGGCTGCGTTGAAAATGGCACACCAATCGATACAGACTGGACAGGAACTCTTGATACAGGTTCTGTAGTTCTTTCTTACTATGGTAACTCTGTAGCAGAAGGAACAGAAGAAGCTGTTGAAGCTGCTAAGAAGGATCTTGAATTTGGTAAGGTACATGTATTTGATACAGATACATTCACAGTTGATGGTAAGAAGCTCGATTCATATATGGCTGATGTTGATACAGATCCTGAATATACACCAGATCATGAAGTTATCATTGCTGGTTACTTTGATGAATCAGGAAAGGATTTCCGTTCAGCACCTTACTTTAACTTAAATATTGATGGAATTACTCTTCTTGATACAGCATTCTAATCAAAAGTGGTTTAAGTTATCTTAAAAAAGATGTATAATAAGGAACGGCGTGAGAGCGCCGTTCTTTTTTCATGCTTATAAATGCATGATGGACTGTTTAGGCCTAGCCTGACAGGTACCCAGCAGGAATACATCTGCTTTTTGATTATGGTAATTATACATTTTGGAGGAATATATAGTGGAAGATAAGAAGATTGCTGTATCTTTACGAGATGTATCAAAAAGATTTGGTAAAGTACAGGCTAATTCCAAGGTGTCTCTCGATATTTATAACGGAGAAATCCTTGCTCTTCTTGGAGAGAACGGAAGTGGTAAAACCACACTTATGAACATGTTAGCAGGTCTGTATTTCCCTGATGAAGGTCAGATTGTTATTAATGGTCAGGAGGCTATTATAGCTAATCCAAGAGATTCGTTTAAGTATGGAATAGGTATGGTGCACCAGCATTTTAAGCTTGTTGATGTGCTTACAGCTACAGAGAATATTATACTTGGACTCAATGGTAAGCTTTGTAAGAAGCAGGCTAGAGAAAAGATTGTTGAAATCTGTGATAAATATGGTTTCGACCTGGATCCAGATAAGAAGATATATGATATGTCTGTTTCAGAAAAACAGACTGTTGAAATTGTTAAAGTTCTTTATAGAAAGGCCAGTATACTTATACTTGATGAGCCTACAGCAGTTCTTACACCACAGGAAGTTGAGAAACTCTTTAACGTACTTCGTAAGATGAAAGCTGATGGCAAGGCTATTGTTATTATTACTCATAAGCTTCACGAGGTTGAGGAACTATCTGATAAAGTTGCTGTTCTTCGTAAGGGTAAATATATAGGAACTCTTATTACAAAAGAGACAACTATTCAGGAGATGACAGATATGATGGTTGGTGAATCAATCAACCTTGATATCGAAAGACCAGATCCTGTTAATCCTAAGAAGCGTATTGAAGTTAAGAATCTTTCAGTTGTTTCTGATGATGGACTTAAGAAACTTGATGATGTTTCATTTGACATTAACTCAGGTGAGATACTTGGTATAGCAGGTATATCAGGCTGCGGTCAGAAGGAACTTCTCGAAGCTATTGCAGGCCTTCAGAAAACTTGTGATGGTTCAAGCATAACTTACATAGGTGATGATGGAAGCAAGGAAGAGATAGTTGGTATGGACCCACTTAAGGTTTCAAGAATGGGTATCAGCTTCTCGTTTGTACCAGAAGACAGACTTGGTATGGGACTTGTTGGTAACATGGATATTGTTAACAACATGATGCTTAGATCATATAGAAATAAGGGTATTCCTGGATTCGTAGAAAGAAAGGAACCTAGAAAACTTGCTGAAGATGTTGTAAATGAACTTAATGTAGTTACACCTGGTATTACAACTCCTGTTAGAAGACTTTCAGGTGGTAATGTTCAGAAGGTTTTAGTAGGACGAGAGATTGCATCTGCACCAAAGGTACTTCTTACAGCTTATGCAGTTAGAGGACTTGATATTAACTCTTCTCTTATGATTTATGATCTTCTTAATCAACAGAAGAAAAAGGGAGTAGCAGTAGTATTTGTAGGTGAAGACCTTGATGTACTTCTTGCTCTTTCAGATAGAATACTTGTTATGTGCGGTGGTAAGGTCAGTGGAATCATTGATGGAAGAACTGCTGATAAGAACAAGGTTGGATTATTAATGACTAAGTTAGGAGGAGAAGAATAATGGAAAACAAAAGACGCGAGCCTTTATTCCACATTGTTAAAAGAGATACTCTTCCTGTATGGCAGTCAGTTGGAATAAGAATTATAGCTATTCTTATAGCTCTTGTTGTATGTGCCATACTTACAACAGCACTTACAGGTGATAATCCTTTTGATGTTTATTATACAATGTTCCAGGGAGCATTTGGAACTGAGAGAAAGACCTGGTTCACTTTAAGAGATTTATCAATTCTTTTACTTATATCACTTGCTTTAACTCCAGCATTTAAGATGTGCTTCTGGAATATAGGTGGTGAAGGACAGGTTCTTGCAGGAGCACTTGCTGCAGCTTCTTGTATGATATGTCTTGAAAATAAGGTTCCAGATCCGGTAATAGTTCTACTTATGATAGTAACTAGTATATTTGCCGGTGCTTTTTGGGCATTTATTCCGGCAATATGTAAGGCAGTGTGGAATACCAATGAAACCCTGTCTACTCTTATGATGAACTATATAGCAACCCAGCTTGTAGCCTTCTTTATTATTAAATGGGAAGTTCCAAAGGGGTCAGGTAAGATTGGTATGATTTGTCAGGATTCTCATATTGGATGGCTTGTAGATCCTATGGGCAATAAATTCCTTCTTTCAATCATTATAGCTGCAATAGTTACTGTCCTTATGTATATCTATCTTAAGTATACAAAGCATGGATACGAGATAGCAGTACTTGGTGGCAGTGTTCAGACTGCCAGATATGCTGGCATCAAGGTTGGCAAGGTTATAGTTCGTACAGTATGTCTTTCAGGTGCCCTTTGCGGTATTGTTGGTCTTTTGCTTGTAGGTTCAGTTAACCATACACTTACAACAACTATAGTTGGTGGTCAGGGCTTTACTGCTGTTATGGTTTCGTGGCTTGCCCAGTTTAATCCATTTGTTATGGTACTTACAAGTTTACTTATTGTATTCCTTGATAGAGGAGCAAGTGCTATAGCAACAAGCTTTGGTGTAAATGAATCATTCTCGGATATGATAACAGGTATTATCTTATTCTTTATCATAGGCTGCGAATTCTTCATAAGATATAAGGTTATATTTAAAAAGAACAGTGCCGAAGCAACTGTAAAAACAGCGAAGGCGGAGACTAAAGAAAATAGCACTGAAAAAATCAAAGATAAAGCCACAGCAAATGAAGAGAAGGAGGATGAAGAATAATGTTTAATTTAGTATCTTTCATCCCTAGAGCAGTAGCTCAGGGCATTCCCCTTATGTTTGGATCAACAGGTGAAATCATTACTCAGAAGTCTGGTAACTTAAACCTTGGTATTCCAGGCGTTATGTATGTAGGTGCCATGAGTGGTGTTATTGGTTCATTCTACTATGAGCAGTCGGTAGGTAGTGGTAGTCTTAATCCATTCCTTGCTGTGTTTATTCCGCTTATATGTTCATTGTTCGGCTCATTACTTATGGGACTTTTATATTCTTTTCTTACAGTTACACTTAAGGCAAATCAGAATGTAACTGGTCTTGCTATGACTACTTTTGGTGTAGGCTTTGGCAACTTTTTTGGACAGTCACTTATTAAAATTTCGGGACTTGATGTTCCATCTATAGCACTTTCAAGAACAAGTGCCTTCTTTAGTGCTAAATTACCATTTGCCAAGAAGCTTGGCTGGTTTGGTAAGGTATTCCTTTCATACAGCTTCTTAGCCTATCTTGCAATTATAGTTTCTATATTTGCTGCTATAGTTCTTAAGAAGACTAGAGTAGGTCTTCATCTTAGAGCAGTGGGTGAGAGCCCTGAAACAGCTGATGCAGCCGGTATCAGCGTTAGTAAGTATAAATACCTTGCAACATGTATAGGTTGTATGATTGCTGGTCTAGGTGGTTTATATTATGTTATGGATTATGCCTGTGGCATCTGGTCCAATGATGCATTTGGCGACAGAGGATGGCTTGCAATTGCACTTGTTATATTCGCTATATGGAAACCTGATTTAGGTATCTTTGCATCTATATTATTTGGTGGACTTTATATTCTTTACTTATATATTCCAAGTATGGGACACATGGAGTATAAGGAACTTTACAAGATGATTCCTTATGTTGTTACTCTTGTAGTGCTTATACTTTCTAGTATGCGTAATAAACGGGAAAATCAGCCACCTGCTAAGCTGGGACTGCCGTACTTTAGAGAAGAACGTTAATAATATTATTATATTGGAGAATATACTATGAAATTATTAGAAGAGAGAATAAGCAAGGACGGAGTTGTAAAAAAGGGTAACGTACTTAAGGTTGATTCCTTCCTTAACCATCAGCTTGATATTAAACTTTATAATGAGATGGGTAAGGAGTTTAAGAGGTTGTTTGCTGATAAGAATATTACAAAGATTCTTACTATTGAAGCTTCAGGTATAGGTATTGCAGCAATCACAGCTCAGTACTTTGATGTTCCAGTTGTTTTTGCTAAGAAGTCTCAGTCTATTAACCTTGATGGATCTACATATAATACTAAGATTCAGTCATTTACCCATAACAGAGTTTATGATGTTATTGTTTCTAAAAAGTATCTATCAAGCGAGGACCACGTACTTATTATTGATGACTTCCTTGCAAATGGCTGCGCAGTTAACGGACTTATTGAGATTATTGAATCTTCAGGCGCAAGTATAGAGGGAATAGGAATCGCTATTGAAAAGGGATTCCAGGACGGTGGTAAGAGCCTTAGAGAGAGGGGCTATCAGGTAGAATCACTTGCAATAGTAGAATCAATGAATGATGAAACAGGAGAGATAATTTTCAGACATTAATTTAAGATGGGGAGATGAGTTAATTAATGAAAGAAGAAAAGAAAGAGAACGACAGCTTTTGGTATAAGGTTGCCAGCTTCATCGTTAACAAACGAAAGGCAATCCTTATACTTTTTGTATTTGCAGTGATTTACTGCGTTTTATGTTTTAACCGAGTAAAGGTTAATCAGGATATTACTAAATACCTTCCTAAAACATCCGAGACCCGAATAGGTCTTGATACCATGAATGATGAATTTGTAACTTATGGCAGTGCCAAGGTTATGGTTACAAGTGTAACTTATGATCAGGCTAAGGAGCTTGCTGATTCATTTCTCAAGGTAAAGAATGTTAAATCTGTAACTTTTGATAATGATACAGACCACTATAAGGGAACCTATGCCCTTATTGATGTTACAGTAGATGGTGAAGCTGAAGATAAGGCTTCTATAAAAGCAATAGATGATATTAAAGAACTTCTAAGTAACCATGATTACTACATAGAAACTACTATAGGAGAAGAGGAGCGCAATTCCGAATCTCTTAATAATGATATTAGAATTATTCTTATTCTTTCAGTAATTATAATTGTTCTGGTTTTACTGATTTCAACCCATGCATTTGCACAGATTCCTGTATTACTTCTCACTTTTGGTATGGCCGCTATTTTAAATAAAGGTACAAACTACTGGATGGGCACTATATCCTCGGTTACAGATTCCATCGCAGTTGTTCTTCAGCTTGCCCTTGCTATTGATTATGCCATCATCCTTTGCGACAGATATATGGAAGAACATGAGAAATTGCCTGCAGTTGAAGCATGTAAAGTTGCTTTATCCAAGGCTATTCCAGAAATCAGTTCATCGTGTCTTACAACAGTATCCGGCATGCTTGCCATGATGTTCATGCAGTTTAAGCTAGGATATGATATGGGATTCGTTCTAGTTAAAGCTATATTGTTCTCCCTGGTTGCAGTTTTCTTCTTTATGCCTGGTATATTACTTATCTTTTCAAACTTAATTGATAAAACCAGACATAAATGTTATGTTCCAAAGATATCTTTTGTAGGTAAGTTTGCTTCACTTACAAAGTGGATTATTCCACCTATATTTGCAGTTGTCTTGGTTGCCGGATTTATTATATCTAATAACTGCCAGTACTTATATGATACAAAATCAGTAGAAAGTGCCAAGAAATCTGAAAGCAGAATAGCTACTGAGAAGATTGAAGAAAACTTCGGTTCATCTAACCAGCTTGTAGTTATGGTTCCTGTTGGGGACTATGAGTCTGAGGCTAAATATATAAGAAAACTTGAAAAACTTCCTTATGTTACATCAGCGCTTGGACTGGCTAATCAGAAAATCAATGATGAATATACTTTAACGGAGAAGATAACGCCAAGACAGTTTGCTGAACTTGCAGATCTTGATGTGGAAGTAGCTGAGTTCTTATATGCAGCATATGCCTATGGCCAGGAACAGTATGGCCCTGTAATTACTGGTATTGATGATTATTCAGTACCTATTCTTGATATGTTTGTATTCTTATATGACCAATATAAGCAGGGATATGTAAAACTTAGCGCGGACCTTGATAAGACACTTAATGAACTTCATGAAACATTAGATGATGCCCAGCTTCAGCTTAAGGGTGAGAACTATTCAAGAATTGTTCTTAATCTGTCACTTCCTGTTGAAGGAAATGAGATATATGATGCTATGAAGACTATAAGAGAAACAGGAGAGGAATATTACGGTACAGGTAATATTATTCTTGTTGGCGGCTCAACAAGCTGTAAGGACTTAAAGGATTCATTTGCTACAGATAACCTGGTAATTAGTATATTAACCTTCCTTTTCGTACTGGTAATTCTTTTCTTTACATTCCAGTCAGCAGGTCTTCCAGTACTTCTTGTTATTACTATTCAGGGTTCTATATGGATTAACTTCTCTATACCTGCACTTGAGGGACAGGGTGTTTACTTTATTGCTTATCTGATTATTTCTGCTATTCAGATGGGTGCAACAATTGACTACGCTATTGTTATATCTTCAAGATATCTGGTCCTTAAGAAAGAGATGAGTCTTAAGAATGCTGTTACTGAAACAATTAACCAGGCATTTCCAACTATATTTACTTCAGGCTCAATCTTAGTAAGTGCTGGTTTCTTAATTGGTAATATTTCAACTGATCCTACAGTTGCTGCTATTGGTATAGCACTTGGACGAGGAACAATAATATCTATTTTCCTGGTTTTATTTGTTCTTCCGCAGATTCTTATGCTTGGAGATACTCTTATTGAAAAGACAGCACTTGCTATAAATCTACAACGTGAAACAAAAGAAGCTTCAGGTAAGATTGCTGTAGCCGGTCACATAAAGGGATTTGTTAATGGTGTTATAGATGCAGATGTTAACGGTTCTGTTCAGGGTGAGATGAGAGTAATAGTTGAAAGTCTTCTTCCTTCAAGAAAAGGTGAGATAAATGAACAGGAAGATGATGAAGAAGATGACACAGATGGTTCACTTCTTGAACTAAATCTTGATGAGATTAATAAAGAAAATAAAGGAGGTAAGAACTAATGAGAAAACATCTTATTTCCATAAAAAAACATATTATAGCACTTCTTCTTATCAGTATTATTTCTTCTAATGTATTAAATGTTATGGCTTCTCCTTTAGCTGATAAGGGTAAAGATGGAACTACTAATCAGACTTCTGATAATAAAGCGGCAAATGATAATACAGGCATCGTTAGCGTTGATGAAGTAATAAAGATTAATGATATCGATGATTTTAATGAATTTATCGATAACTGTAAGCTTGATAGCTACAGTGTTGGAAAGACATTCGTATTAACCAGAGATCTTGATATTGATATTAAGAACTATAAAGGCGTACCTTACTTTAATGGAACCTTTAAAGGTGATGGCCATACAATTAAGGTTAAGAATCCTGATTATGTAGGTTCTGATTATGGTTTCTTCAGATATATAGGTAAGCTTGGCTTAGTAGAGGACCTTCATGTTGAGGCAAATGTAGAGGCATCAGGCAGTGCTACTAATATTGGCGGTATCTGCGGTGTTAACTATGGAACAGTATCAAGCTGCTCATATACGGGTTCTATCAAAGGTGATAAGAAGGTTGGAGGTATTGTTGGCTTTAATAAGAATGACGCCATAATTACTTCCTGCAGCCAGAATGCTACAGTACTCGGAACTGACTATACAGGCGGTATCTGTGGATTCAATGCCGGCATAATTTCTGACAGCGAGAACAATGGTAATGTTAATATATCTGAGCTGGATTCATCTGTTGATATAGGTGACAGCGTTGATGTTGGAGCATTTAACATAACAAAAAGTATGATGAATCGCAATGATATGGGTGGTATTGCAGGTGGTTCATCAGGAATAATAACAGCTTGTTTCAACGATGGAACTATAGGATACAATCACTCTGGATATAACGTAGGCGGCATCTGCGGTAGACAAAGCGGTGAAGTTATAGGATGTAGTAACGAGGGTGATGTATATGGACGTAAGGATGTAGGCGGTATAGTTGGTCAGGCTGAGCCATATATAGAATCTGAGTATCTTAATGACAAGCTAAGCAGCACTAAGGATGAGATTAACAGATTATCAGATTCTATAACAGGTATTAACTCAGCTATCAATTCGGCTACAAGTGATTCATCAAAATACCTTAATAACTTAGTTGATTCTTATGGCAAGGATCTGGATAGTATAAAATCTACTGTTGATGAGATATCAAAGAGTGTATCTGACAACAGCCCTGAGGCTAAGGCTTATATTGTTAGTATTAATAAAGCAATTAAAAATATCGAAGCACTTTCAGAAGAAGAAAAGAAGCTTGCAAAGTCTGTTCCAACAAAGGAAGAAATAGAAGATATAGAAAAACTTAAGAAGAAGTATGATATCAAAGACTTAGGGGATATCAAGAATATTAAGAATATATCAGCTGAAGATTATAAGAAGCTTAAGGATGCTAAAGACCATATTGAAAGTGTCAGTGCTAACAAATCTACAGCAGATGAACTTCAAAAGAACCTGAAGTCCTTATATGACAATATGGATAAACTGCAAAGCACATATTCGGTTTCTGCCAATTCAGCAGCAGATGCAGCTCAGAAGTTTGCTAATAATATTAAGGATAACGGAAATTATGATAACCTACAGAATCTTGTTAATTCAGTGGATTCTGGTACCGGTAAGATTCTTGCATCTATCAATGAAGCCAGCGGCCAGTTAAATCATATGTCTGATATGCTTTCAGAGGATATAGAATCAATCACAGGTAATAAAGACCTGATTTATGATGTTTCATCTCTCGATACTATAAGTTCCAATGGAGTTATATCAAGATGTGTTAATAAGGGCAGCGTTGAAGGAGACATCAATATAGGTGGTATAGCAGGTACCATGAATATTGAGTATGAAGCAGACCCTGAGCTTGATATTGATCTTACTGAAAAGCTTAATATAAGACTTAGAACTTCAGTTAATGACATTATTATTTATTGTGAAAATGATGGTACTATAACTTCAAAGCGTAACTGTGTTGGAGGTATATCAGGCTCGCAGGAATTTGGTCTGGTATACAGCTGCGAATGCTATGGCAATATATCAACAGAAGCAGGAGATTACACTGGTGGAGTTGTTGGTCAAAGTAAAGGTAGTGTATGGCTTTGTTACAGCTTATCAAGACTTACAGGAAAAGCATATGTAGGTGGAATTACCGGATATGGTGTTAATATTACTGAGTGTATATCCCTTAGTGATCTTGAAGCAGACGGAGAATATCTTGGCTGTATAGCAGGTTTTGTTACTGAAGATGGTACAGTTAAAGATAACTACTTTATCAATGATAACTATGAAGGTATTGATGGTATCAGCTATCAGGGCAGAGCAGAAAGGTCAACCTATGATGAAATCATCTCTATGGAAGGCAAGCCGGAGATATTTGATTATGTTAAGGTTACATTTACTGCAGATGATGAACTTATAACTGAGTCTTCTATACCATATGGAAGCAGCCTTATAAGTGAGGATTATCCAAAACTCGAAGATAAGCTGGGATGCTATGTAAGATGGGAAGAACCAGAGAATGAAATCATAAAGAGCAATACAACTATCAATGCTAAGTACATACCTTGGAATCAGTCGTTGGCATCTAGCATCCTTAATGATGACGGCGGTGCTATGTTCCTGGTTTCAGGTGAGTTCTACGAAGAGTCAGCTCTTAATATGAAGGAAATCTCCGGCCCAGAGGCTCTTGAAAAAGGTGAAAAACTTAAATATGCATATTCATGGTCTTTAACCAATGTAGACGGACTTAATCTTAATGGATTAACAGGACATTTCTATGTAGGAGACAAGGCTGAGGATGCTGAAATATACATCCTTCAGGATGATAAATGGAGTAAAGTCGACAGCGTAGTAGACGGTTCATATATAACCTGTACTATACCTTATGGAGCATCATTTGCTGTAGTAACAGTTGATAAGGATTATACCTATTACTACATTGCTGGCATAGTATTACTTCTTATAATTATCCTGATCATATCTACTATAAAACGCAGAAAGCTTAAGAAACTTCTTAAAGAACGTGAAGAAGAGATTCGTAAGCGTGATATGATGGCTCGTGTAAACGAAAACTAGTTCCTCGTAGCGTTTGGCAATTAGGAGCAAATATCTTCGCTTTAGGTCTCGCCGTGTTTAAGATAATAAACCAAAGAAAAAGCTACTGGCTCAAACCAGTAGCTTTAATTTTGTCAAAATATTTTATAAGCATTCATCAAGACTTATTCTCAGCGTCAACCAGGTTTTCACCGCCGTAAATCTTACGAAGCTTTGGCTTTTCAATTTTACCTGTTGGATTTCGAGGTACATCAGCGAAGATGATTTGTTTTGGTCTCTTGTAACGTGGAAGAGCCATACAGAATTCGTTCATCTCTTCTTCAGATGATGTCTGGCCTTCTTTTAGCTGAATGATAGCGCAGGTAATCTCACCTAGACGCTTATCTGGAAGACCGATACCTGCAACGTCATTAATCTTTTCATTTGTTCTAAGGAAGTCCTCAATCTGAACAGGGTAGATGTTCTCACCACCTGAGATAATAACGTCCTTCTTGCGGTCTACCAGGAAGATGAAACCGTCTTCATCCATCTTTGCCATATCTCCAGTGTAGAGCCAGCCATCTTTAAGAGTTTCGGCTGTGGCCTTAGGATCATTGTAGTAGCAGGTCATGACACCAGGTCCTTTAAGAAGGAGTTCACCAACTTCACCCTGCTTAACATCCTGACCGTTATCTACGATTCTTACTTCCCAGCCATATCCAGGGATACCGATAGCACCAACTTTTTCAATATTACCAATACCAAGATGTACAGCACCAGGTCCGATTGATTCTGAAAGACCATAGTTTGTATCATAGTCGTGGTGTGGGAATACTTTAAGCCATCTCTTAATAAGACTCTGTGGAACTGGCTGAGCACCTATATGCATAAGCCTCCACTGCTCGAGTACTAGTTTGCTTATATCAATCTCTCCTCTGTCAATAGCATCAAGTATATCCTGAGCCCATGGCACAAGAAGCCAAACTATAGTACAACCTTCCTGAGAAACTGTATTAAGAATATATTCAGGTTTTGTTCCTTTTAGAAGAACTGCTTTACCACCTACTAGGAAGGAACCAAACCAGTGCATCTTAGCACCTGTGTGGTAGAGTGGTGGTATGCAAAGGAATACATCATCCTTTGTCTGACCGTGGTGATTCTGTTCAACTCTGGCAGCGTGCATCAGACTTTCATGGTTATGAAGAATAGCCTTAGGGAAACCTGTAGTTCCTGATGAGAAGTAGATTGCTGCATCATCAGCATCTGTTAATTTAATATCAGGTGAACTACTTGGACAGTTAGCAGTAAGAGAGTTGTAATCCTCTGCAAATGAAGGGCAGTTATCACCAACATAGAAGAGGAGTCTGTTCTTGCTAATTGTTTCAGCGATTTCTTCAACACGGCCTATGAATTCTGGACCAAATACAAGCACATCAGATTCTGATAAGTTAAGACAGTATTCAATCTCATCTGATGCATATCTAAAGTTAAGAGGAACTGCAAGAGCTCCTGTTTTTAATATACCAAAGTATATTGGAAGCCATTCAAGGCAGTTCATAAGAAGAATAGCAACCTTGTCACCTTTCTTAACTCCTCTAGAAAGAAGCATATTGGCAAAACGGTTTGCCTTCTCATTAAATACGTTCCAGGTGATTTCACGTCTATAGCTGACAGCTCTGTTAGGCTCCATAAGATCGTATTCCTTCCATGTAATACGTCTTATCTCTTTAATTGCAGGGTTGATCTCGACAAGAGCAACATCATTGCCGAATTTTCTGCAATTATCTTCAAGAATTTCTGTAATAGGCATCTTAATACCTTCCTCCCATAAATCTTTTTGTTCTCATTTCTTATTTCCGCATCAAATGCTTTATTTTAAGGCTTTGACGCGTTAAAGCGCTATATAATTATCACATTTAGGATTATAAAAGTAAAGGTTATAATCATCCAAAAATCCTGCCTATATCTAGTAAATTAGCTGAATATAGAGCTTATATCTATTCTAAAATAAAATAATTTATGTTAAAATCAGTTAGCAAAAAATATGCGTAATATAGTCTAAAAGGGAAGGTTAGAAGGAAAGCAGATTGGCTTTTCCCCAGCGGAGGTATATATATGATAGACGCTTCTACAAAACTATGTGGACTTATAGGACATCCGGTAGGACATTCCTTATCACCGGCAATTCATAACAATTTGGCAGAGTATATGAATATCAACATGGCTTATCTTGCGTATGATGTTGAAGATGGTCAGTTAGAGTATGCTGTTAAAGGTGGACAGGCTCTTGGACTTATAGGTTTTAATGTTACAGTCCCTTATAAAGTTCAGGTTATGAACTATCTTAAAGAAGTTGATGATGTTGCCAAAAAGATAGGTGCAGTTAATACACTTGTTAAAGTTGATGGCGGCTATAAAGGATATAATACTGATTACTTTGGATTTATAGAATCACTTAAAAGTGACGGAGTAGAAGTAAAAGACCAGAATGTAATCCTTCTTGGTAGCGGTGGTGTCAGCAATGCTATAGTTGCAGCACTGGTGCATTTAGAAGCAAAGAATGTACTTATTATTAATAGAAATATAGAAAAAGCCAGAAATCTTAAGGAAAGATTTGAAACTGCAAAAACCAAGATATCAATTATTTCTCTTAAAGACGATATTATAAGCTTTATGGATATAGTCAGGGATAAGTACGATGTAGAACAGGGGCTCTTTGACAGTAAGTGGATATGTATACAGGCAACAAGCGTAGGTATGCATCCTAATGACGACGATGTAGTTATAGATAATCCTGAATTCTATAGCAGAATAAAGATAGGCTATGATGTAATATTTAATCCTGAAAATACAAAGTTTATGCAGCTGGTTAAAGAGTCAGGAGGCAAGGCCTATAACGGACTTAAGATGCTTTTATACCAGGGCGTTAAAGCATTTGAACTTTGGAATGAAGTAGAAGTTTCAGATGCTGATATAGATAAGCTATATAAGATATTGGTTAAACTGTCTCTTGGAAAATAAGGAGCAAATATGAAGAATATAATTCTGGTTGGTTATATGGGCTGCGGTAAAACTTCTGTAGGAAAGAAGATTTCTATTTTAGAGGGGATTAAGTTCATAGATAGCGACAAGGCAATAGAAAAGATACATAATGAGACTATCCCAAAGATATTTGAAACAAAAGGGGAGAAAGTCTTTAGAGAATATGAGACTGAGTATTTAAAGACTCTTAAAGATGAAAAAGAGACTTATGTTTTATCCTGTGGTGGCGGTATTGTTACTACTAAAGAAAATATACCTATATTAAAGGAACTTGGAACAGTCATTTTCTTAGAAACAGAGGCTGAGACTATATTAAAAAGACTTGAGGATGATCATTCGAGACCACTTCTTAAAGGCGGGGACAAAGGAGAGAAGATTAAGAATATGCTTGAAATTAGAACTCCTATGTATATGGAAGCAGCAGAACTGGTTGTAAAAACAGACGGACATGGAGTTAAAGAGATAGCAGAAGAAGTTATAAAACTCATGTCAGAGCAGGTAATATAGATAAAGCAGATACCTGATTTATTTCGCAAAGGAGCAATTTATGAAACAGCTAATTATTAATGGACCTAATATTAACTTTCTTGGGATAAGAGAAAAGAACATCTACGGTAATCAGGATTACAACTATCTTCTTGAGCTTATAAGTAAAAAGGCTAAGGAGATGAATATAGAAGTAGAAGTTTTTCAGTCTAACCACGAGGGTGCCATTATCGACAGAATCCAGGATGCATATAGTGATGGTACAGAGGGTATCATTATTAATCCTGGCGCATATACTCATTATTCTTATGCTATTGCAGATGCTCTTAGAAGTGTAACTATGCCTAAGATTGAGATTCACATCTCAGACATTAATACCAGAGAAGAGTTTCGTAAGATATCGGTTACAGCAGATGCCTGCAATATGCAGATAAAAGGAGAGGGCTTAGAGGGCTATCTCCATGCGATGGAAGAAATAAGTAAACTAATTAATGCAGCTAACTGATTCACAGTAAAAAACTGTTGAAAAAAGCAATAAACTATATTAAAATATCAAAAGTATTATTTTGATGACAATTTTAGGAGGATATTAGAATGATTTCTGCAGGTGATTTCAGAAATGGTGTTACTATTGAATTTGAAGGTAACGTATATCAGATTATTGAATTCCAGCACGTTAAGCCAGGAAAGGGCGCAGCTTTCGTAAGAACAAAGCTTAAGAATATTAAGAGTGGCGGTGTAGTTGAAAAGACATTCCGTCCTACAGAGAAATGCCCACAGGCACGTATTGATAGAAAAGATATGCAGTATTTATATGCTGATGGAGATCTTTACAACTTCATGGATGCTGAGACATATGAGCAGATCGCACTTAACAAAGAATCAGTTGGTGATGCTCTTAAGTTCGTTAAGGAAAATGAAATTTGTAAAGTATGTTCACACAATGGTGCAGTATTCGCAGTTGAGCCACCTCTCTTTGTAGAGTTAGAGATTACAGATACAGAGCCAGGTTTCAAGGGTGATACAGCAACAGGTGCTACTAAGCCAGCTATCGTTGAGACAGGTGCACAGGTTATGGTTCCATTATTCGTTGAACAGGGCGAGAAGATTAAGATTGATACAAGAACAGGCGAGTACTTAAGCCGTGTTTAATCTCTGCATTATCTAATATTCTAATTTTGATATGTATTGTAAGACACTAAATGTATGACATTTAGTGTCTTTTTTGTTACCTTCGGGGAAAAATTAAGGAGAATAATACATGGATAAAACATTAGAAAATTTAATTAGTTTAGAAGAATTTACAGAAAAAGTTAGTCTGTCTCTCAAAGAGTCATTTGAAGATGAAAGGGAGATTCGAATATCAAAAGTTAAAAAGAATAATGGTATAGAACATATTGGAATTACCTGTATAAAAGGGACGTGTAACATATCGCCTACCTTATATATGGAATCATTTTATGACTATTATAAGTGTGGCAATGATTTTGATGAGGTAATGGATAAGATAAAATCAACTATAAAAAGGGCTGAGCTTAATAAAAATGTAGATTTATCTTATTTTAAGGATTATGACAAGGTTAAAGACCGAATAGTTTATAAGCTAGTTAATAAATCTAAAAATGAGAAACTTCTAAAAGAGATACCATATGTGGAGTATCTTGATCTGGCAATTATATTCTATTACATGCTTGATTCTAACCAGTTCCCTGATGCTAGTATATTAATTTATAATTCTCATCTACAGATGTGGGGTGTTAATACAGAAACAATATATGAAGATGCTAAAAAGAATACCCAGTTCCTTCTTGAACCTGTAATAACCAATATGGCTGATATTATGAAGGAAATGATTCTAAGGAATATTAAGGACAGGTATAAGGATTATGAACGTATAGAAGAGGCGGAGAAAGCTGGTAAAAGTAAAGAGGCCTGGATGGAAGATTTGGCCAATGATATGACTTCTATATTTGGAACAGATGAATTTGAGATTCCTATGCTTGTTCTTACTAATAATAAGAAACAATATGGTGCTTCCTGCATTCTTTATAATGAAATTCTTGATGATATAGCTGGCAAAGAAGATACAAACTTCTATATCATTCCTTCCTCAATTCATGAGGTGATTATTGTTCCTGATAATAATGATATGTGCCCTGATGTTTTAGGCTCTATGATTCATGAGGTTAATACAACTCATGTTAAGACAGAAGAGGTATTATCTGACTCCCTTTATTACTATGATAAGGCTGCCAAATCTCTTTATATCGCATAATAGACAAAGATAGTAAATTATGCTAACATATCCTATGTTTGACCTTAGGTATATATAAGTTTACATAATATCTAGACACGAGGTTAGACATAGGAATTGCACTTGTAGTTTAATGGATAGAACGTGGGCCTCCGACGCCCTTGATGCAGGTTCGATTCCTGTCGGGTGCATTTATTTATACTAGATTTTTTATAAGGATTTGGTCATTAATATGTCAAAGAAAAAGAACTCAAAAAACAAGAATAATTCTTCTAAAAACACAGAAAAGAACCTTTCTACAAACCTTAGTGAAGAAAAGGTAGAAGATAAGGCAGAAGAGATTATTGATGAGATAGCTGAGACTTCTGAAGATGTACTTGAAACATCCCAGGAGTCAGTAGAAGAAACTGTTGAAAGATTAATAGAAGAGAATACTTCTGCAAATACCGAAGAGGAAGCAGTAGATACAGAAGAGACTTTTGAAGATGATATAGATGATTTAGAAGAAGATGAGAGTGATAAAAAGATATCATTCAAGTCTATTTCTAAGGAAAAGAAGAAGTCAGAAGAAAGTACTAAGAAGTCTAAGTCTAATAAGAAGGCTGACAAGGCAGATAAAGAAGATAAGGAAAGCTTCGGTCAGTTTGTTAAGGAATTCTGGGACAAGACCCTTGTTCATATTAAGAATAATAAGAAGATATACATGATTGCAGGTTCATTATTTGTTCTTGTAATCGTAATTGTATTAATTACTTCTTTAATACAGGCTATTTCTCATAAAAATACTAAAGAGGCTACAGGAGTAAGTTCTGTAGGTGTTTCATCATCAGCTACTATACCTGTTACTGATGAACCTCTTGAAGAGAATGCACATCCTGAAATTAATAAGCTCTTTGAAGATTATTTCACATATCTTCAGAATGATGATACAGAAGGATTAAAGTCTATTAGAGATTATATTGACGATGTTGAGATAGCTAAGATTCATGTTAAGGCTAAGTATATTGAGTCATACTCTAATATCAACGTATATACAAAGAAGGGACCTGTTGAAAATTCATATATCTGTTTTACAAGCTATGATGTAAAGACTAAGGATTATGATGTAGTTGCGCCTGCACTTCTTGCATTCCTTGTTTGTCAGAGAGAAGACGGCAGTTATTATATCTACTGTAATGACTTTAGCCCGGAGATGTCTGACTATATTAATCAGATTGCAAAACAGAATGATGTATATGATCTTATTACTAAGATAAATACTCAGTACAACGATATTCTTTCAGAGAATCCAGAGTTTGCTGATTATATGCTTGCCCTTAACCAGATGATAAAGAATGAAGCTGGTGAGCTTCTTGCCCAGGCTGCATATTCTGGTAATACAACTTCAGAAAATTCAGTATCTGATAATACTGTTTCAGATAATAATGCTGATGATAATCAGAACAATCCTGATGTTAATAAGGTAACAGTTAAGAAGGTTAAGGCTACAACAACTGTTAATGTAAGATCTTCAGATTCTGAACTTGCAGACAAGCTTGGTAAGGTTACTGAAGGAACTGTTCTTACATGCAACAAGCAGATGGACAATGGCTGGAGCCAGATTGTTTACGAAGATAAAGTTGGTTACATTAAGACAGAATTCCTTGAGAATGTAGCTGATGATACAGATGCTTCTACACCTATGACATCAGATACAGTTACAGTTAAGGAAACAGTTAAGATTAGAAAATCTGCAAGCACTAAGGCTGAATCTTTAGGTGTTGCTTATGCCGGAGAAACATTCCCTAAGGTGGAGGAAAGCGGCGAATGGACTAAGATTATATATGATAATAAAGAAGCATATATTAAAACAGAATTTTTAGATTAGGGATAGGGAGGACGTAACCTTGAAAAAAGAAGATTTAGAGGAATCAAAGATCGATGAAGTTGATGAAATAAAAGACATCGACGATTTTGACCTTGATGAAGAGGCTTATGATGAAGCTGATGAGACTGTAGAAGATACAGAAGAAGCAGAGGAAGAGCCTAAGAAAGAAGATAAGAAGAAAGAAGAGAAAAAGGAAACTAAGAAAGAAAAGCCTGAGAAAAAGAAAGATGATTCATCTTCTAATAACCTTCAGAAGGTAATAATATTATTAGTTTTAGCCCTTATTTGCTGCGGACTCATCTTTGTTGCTGTTTTCCTTTCAAATAAGGATAAGAATAAGAACTCAGCTTCTGCAAATGAAGTTAGTGGTGATACAGTAGAGAATACTCTTACTTTAGAGGAATGTCAGGCAAACGTAGAGAATGGTACTATGCTTGAACTTACAACAGAAACTGGTGCTACAGTATATGTATACAACTACACTAATGAAGATTACATCAATGAGAACATAGCTGTTACAGATGAAGAAATTGACCAGATTATTAATGATTATATCTTAGCTGGTTACTCTAAGATTGTTTCTGTAAACCGTGCAGATGTTAGAACAGGTGACATAGCTAACATTGACTTCCTTGGTAAGATTGATGGTGTAGCATTTGATGGTGGTGCAGGACAGGGATATGACCTTGAAATCGGTTCAGGAAACTTTGTTGACGGTTTTGAAGATCAGCTTGTAGGTATGCAGGTTGGTGAATGCAAGGATATCACAGTAACATTCCCAGAGGATTACTATGAAGATCTTGCTGGTAAAGAAGCTGTATTTACAGTATCAGTTAACAGCATAAGTGTTAATGAAGTACCTTCAAAGCTCACAGATGAAATCGCTGCTGAATACTCTGCCGATGCTGGTCGTCCAGAATTCAATACAGCTAAAAAACTTAGAGATTTCATAATAGATAAGGAAAAGAAAGAAAAACTTTCATCATTAATCTTTGAAAACTACTATGTAAGTGATATTGATGAGAATATCGTTGCTGCATACGAGCAGGAATTCAACACATATATGAATAGCCAGGCTACTGCAGCTAGCTTAGAGCTTGAAGACTATATAAGCTATTATGGTATGACTATGGATGACTTTAGTGATTATAGCCATAGCATGGCTCTTGATTCAGCTAAGCTTACAGTATTTGTTGAAGCAATTGCTGCAAAAGAAGGCTTAACAGTTGATGACAACGATATTTTAACTGTTGTTACAACACTTGGCTATGAAGACCTTGAGTCATACAATAAGGACTTTGGGGAGGATGATCCTTGTCTTAAGTATTATGCAATGCAGGATAAGGTTATGGCTTATATCTATGGATTATATGGATTAAGCATGGAGTAAACTTTATTTAAGTTAATTTTTTTAAGGCTTCGAAGTAATACTTCGGAGCCTTATTTTTCTTGCATCACTTTTTTATCGATTATATAATTAACCTGACTTAACTATGTGGAGGAAACTATGTTTCGACTTTACGAAAAAATAAATAATAACGAAGTTTATGTTATAGCTGAGATGTCTGCTAACCACGGCGGAAGTCTTGATAATGCTCTTGAAATAGTAAGACAGGTAGCTAAAACCGGGGCAGACTGTCTTAAGATACAGACATATACTGCTGATTCATTAACTATAGACTGTGATAATGAGTATTTTAAGATAGAGGGTGGCCTTTGGGATGGATATAAGCTTTATGACTTATATCAGGATGCTGGAACTCCTTATGACTGGCAGCCTAAGATTAAGGAAGAGTGTGAGAAGCTTGGCTTAGATTTTCTTTCAACTCCATTTGATAATGCTGCTGTTGATTTTCTTGAAGATATGGGAGTTGAAGCATATAAGATAGCCAGTTTTGAACTTGTAGATATTCCACTTATTGAATATACAGCTTCTAAAGGCAAAACTATGATTATGTCATGTGGTATGGCCAGCGTAGAAGAAATCGAAGATGCTATAGCTGCCTGCAAGAAGGTTGGAAATGATAAAATAGTTCTTCTTAAGTGCTGTAGTGAATATCCAGCAAACTGGGATGATATGCATCTTGGCAATATTCCAGATATGAAGCAAAGATTCGGCCTTCCAGTCGGTCTTTCTGATCACAGTCAGGGTACCATAGCTTCAGTTGTTGGTGTAAGTCTTGGCGCCTGTGTTATAGAAAAACATGTTAAGCTTGATGGCGTTAAAAGTGCTGATTCAGCTTTTAGTATGACTATTCAGGGATTCTCAGAACTGGTTAAAGATATAAAATCAGCCAAAAGTATTATGGCTGGTCCAGACTATAAGCTTACTGAAAAGGAAAAGGATTCAACAAAGTTTAGAAGAAGCATATTTGCTATAAAAGATATTGAAGCCGGCCAGGCATTTACTAAAGAGAATATAGGAGTTATCCGCCCAGGCTATGGTATAGCACCAAAGTATTATAATGAACTTCTTGGAAAACCAGCTAGTCGCTCAATTAAGCGTGGTCAGCCACTTATTATGGATGATATAAAATAAAAAAGAACTCGAAAGAGTTCTTTTTTGATGCCGGCGGCGGGACTTGAACCCGCACGAAGTTGCCTCCAACAGATTTTGAGTCTGCCTCGTCTGCCAATTCCGACACGCCGGCCTATCAACAAAAATGATGATAACATAAGGTAATGTAGATTACAAGAAAAATAAAGGTTTTCGCACTAAATATACTATGTTAAAATGTTAGAAGTGCAAGATATTGATTATTATGTTGAAAAGGGAATGTTTATCATATGGATTGTAATACCTGTAGAACCCTTATAGGTTCTTTCTTAAATAATACACTTGATGATAAAAGCAAAAGAGATGTCTTAGAACATATCAAAACCTGCAGTAACTGTAATCAGGACATGAAGCTTCATTATTTCGTTGATGAAGGTCTTAGAAGACTTGAAAATGGCGGTAATCTAAACCTTGAAGCTGAGTATAACCATATGATTCAGGAAGAAGAGTTTAGAGAAGAGATTATTCTTAGAAACAGTAAGATAGTAAGATGGATATTTGCCGGAGGTCTTACATTTACATTGTTTGTGCTTATAAGAAGCATCTTTTTAGTTTAAATTAATTTGTTCAAACAGGCGAGACCTGCGACATATCAAGGCCAGCAGGCCAGGCATTCCATAACAATAAAGAAAAGAGTTATATATGAGTAATAAGTTAGTTTTAATAGATGGACATAGTATTATGCACAGGGCATTCTATGGACTTCCTGATCTTACAAATCATGAAGGAATCCATACCGGTGCAATATATGGTTTCTTAAATATTATGTTTAAGATTATGGATGAGGAGAAACCTACTAATATAGCTGTAGCATTTGACCTTCATCATCCAACATTCAGACATGAGATGTTCGCTGAGTATAAGGGCAATCGTAGTCCTATGCCAGAGGAACTTAGAAGCCAGATTCCTCTTATTAAGGATATTCTTAAGACAATGAATGTTCTTGTTATGGAAAAGCCTGGCTTAGAGGCTGATGATATTTTAGGTACTATGGCTAACAAGGCACAGAAGGAGGGGGCTGATGTAGCTCTTATTTCTGGTGACAGGGACCTTCTTCAGGTTGCTACAGATAAGATTAAAATTCGTATTCCTAAGTCTTCCATGAATGGCAAGACAACTATAGAGGACTACTATGCCAAGGATGTAAAGGAAAAGTATGAGGTTACTCCTGAGCAGTTTATTGATATGAAGGCTCTTATGGGAGACAGTTCAGATAACTATCCTGGACTTCCTAGAGTTGGTAAAGAAACTGCAAAGAAGCTTATAGTTCAGTTTGGCTCTATTGATAATATCTATGAAAGAATAGATGAGATTGATAAGAAGGCACTTAAGCAGACATTTATAGATAATAAGGATTTAGCATATCTTTGTAAGAAACTGGCTACTATTAAGCTGGATGCTGATATTCCATACAGCTTTGAAGAGACAAAGATGCAGGATATGTTTAACAGCGCTGCCTATGACATGTTTAGAAATCTTGATTTAAAGAACCTTCTTTCAAGATTTGATGATAAGGCTGCCCTTCATGCTGAGGATAATTCTCCTAGCTATGAAACAGTTAATGTTACTAACAATAAAGAATTCAAAGACCTGGAAAATGCTTTATCAAAACTTGACTCTGACAATATCATTGGTCTTAAAGTATACACTCACATAAGTAAAACCAAGGGTGAAGAAGCAGGGGGCCAGTTATCATTATTTGACGTTCCATCAGAAACTAATGCCGAAGGCTACATGACTCTTTGTTTTAATAAGGACTCATGCTACTTAGTTGACCTTACAGCATTTGACGAAGGTAAGATAAAAGACCTTATTATAGGCTTAATCTCAAAAGGTGTCAGGATAGCAACTTCCAAGGTTAAGAAACTTTATTCATATCTTAATCTCCAAGATAAGAAATCTAGAGATATAGGTAAAGAGTTTGCAGATGTAATAATTGGCGCATATCTTATTAACCCTCTTAAGAATGACTATGAAGTTGCTGATATATATAAAGAGTATCTTGGTATCTATCAGGGTACATATGCGGAAACAGTTGGCAAAGAAGATATTGTAGATGCATTTAAGTCAGAAAATAAGGACAAGGCAGTAAAGTATGCCCTAGATCAGGCTTATGGAATATATAATTCTTATGAACTAATCTATAACAAGCTTAAAGAGCAGGGGATGGACAAGCTCTTTGAAGAGATAGAGATGCCTCTTTCATATGTTTTATATGCTATGGAAAAGGAAGGCGTCCTTGTAAACAGGGCGGCTCTTAGAAAGTATGGCGAAGACCTTGGTACTGGTATAGATGAACTTGAAAAGAAAATCTATGCTCAGGCAGGTCATGAATTTAATATTAATTCACCGAAGCAGCTTGGTGAGATTCTCTTTGAAGAGATGAAGATAGAAGGTGGCAAGAAGACTAAGACTGGCTATTCTACAGCAGCTGATGTGCTTTCTAAGCTTGCACCTGATTATCCAATAGTTAACGACATACTTGAATATAGAACACTTACTAAACTTAAATCTACATACGCTGATGGTCTTGATAATTATATAGAAAGCGATGGAAGAATACATACCAGCTTTAATCAGACTATTACAGCAACAGGTCGTATAAGTTCTACAGAGCCTAACCTTCAAAATATACCTATGCGTATGGAACTTGGCAGACAGATTCGTAAGGTATTTATTCCAAAGGATGGCTGTCTCTTTACAGATGCAGACTACTCACAGATTGAACTAAGAATACTTGCATCTATGTCAGGTGACCAGGAACTTATCAAGTCTTATCAGGAAAATGTTGATATTCATAAGACTACTGCATCAAAGGTTTTCCATGTTCCTGTTGAAGAGGTTACTGACCTTATGCGTAGAAATGCTAAAGCAGTTAACTTTGGTATAGTTTACGGTATCAGTTCATTTGGACTTTCAGAAGACTTATCTATATCAAGAGCAGATGCCAAGAAGTATATAGAAGACTATTTTGTATCGTTTCCTGGTATAAAGGATTTCCTTGATAATGCCAAGAAGTTTGCTTCTGAGAATGGTTATTCCGTTACTGATTATGGCAGACGAAGACCTATTCCAGAAATAAAGAGCAGTAACTTTATGCAAAGAAGTTTCGGGGAACGAGTTGCTATGAATGCTCCTATTCAGGGAACTGCTGCAGATATTATGAAGATTGCTATGATTAATGTCTTCGATGCTCTCTTAGATAAAGGACTTAAATCAAGAATTATCTTACAGGTTCACGATGAACTTGTAATTGAAACATTAGAAGATGAGAAGGATACAGTTGCAGCCCTTCTGGAAGATAAAATGAAGAATGCTGCTGATATGGCAGTTTCGTTAGAGGTATCACTAAGTCAGGGCAAGGACTGGTACGAGGCAAAGTAGTGGAGCTTGTCATATAAGAAGGACTGGTACGAGTCAAAGTAAGGAGTAACTATGAGAACTATCGGCCTGACAGGCGGAGTTGGGGCAGGAAAAAGTCTTATAATAAACTATCTTAAAGATAAATACGGGGCTAAGGTTATCCTTGCTGATGAGGTTGCTCATAAACTTGAAGAGCCAGGGCAGCCTTGTTATAATAGATTAGTTGAGGTATTTGGTAGTGGTATTCTTGATAGCCAGGGCTATATTGATAAGAAAGCATTTGCCAAGCTGATATTTTCTGATAATAAGAATCTTGAAAAGGTTAATGGAATAATTCATCCTGCTGTTAAAGCCTATATTTTAGATGAGATTGAGGCTTCTAAAACAGCTGGAGTTAAGCTATTTTTCTTAGAGGCAGCCCTCCTTATAGAAGAAGGATATGGCGATATACTAGATGATATTTGGTATATATATGCCAGCGAAGAAACCAGAAGAGAAAGACTTAAATCAAGTAGAGGTTATGATGACCTTAAGATAGATTCAATCTTTGCAGGTCAGCTCTCAGATAAACAGTTTAGAGAAGCCTGTAAGATTATTATCGATAACGAACAGGACTTTAGTTTTACTAGTAAGTATATAGACGGGGTTATAGGAGAAATACATGAGTGAAGAATTAAAGAAACAGGGTGAATATGTTTTTGGACTTGATATTGGTACTAGAAGCATAGTAGGTACTGTTGGATATAGAGAAGGCGACAAGTTCATAGTAGTTGCAGAAACTGTTAAAGAGCACGAAACAAGAGCCATGCTTGATGGACAGATTCACGACATAGGCCAGGTTGGTGCAACTATTAACTATGTTAAGAATATTCTTGAACAGAAGACGGGAGTTAAGCTTACAGATGTATGTATAGCTGCTGCTGGTCGTGTTCTTAGAACTATAGAAGCTCACGCAGAGATAGAGTTTGAGAAGGATACAGTTGTAACTAATGAGGATATAGCTTCATTAACTTCCAAGGCTATAGAAACTGCTTATGATACCTTCCTCAAGGAGAATGATTCTGACCTTAAGTTCTACTGTGTAGGTAATTCTGTTATCAGATATTATATGAACGGATACCAGATTGGTAACCTTGAAAGCCACAAGGCTAAGGTTATAGGCGAGGATATAATCGCAACATTCCTTCCAGATGATGTAGTTGATGGTCTTTATAGAGCTACATCACTTGCAGGACTTAATGTTGTAAATATGACACTGGAGCCTATAGCTGCTATAGAAGTTGCTATACCAGAGATGTATCGTATGCTTAATATCGCCCTTGTAGATGTTGGTGCAGGTACATCCGATATCTGTATTACAAAAGATGGCTGTATCGTTGCTTACGGTATGATTCCTATAGCTGGTGATGCTTTAACAGAAATTATTGCTAAGGACTGTCTTGTAGACTTTGTTACAGCTGAAAGTATAAAGCGCGGAATATATGATAATGACTGCGTTGAATATAAGGATATTATGGGACTTACTCAGAAGGTATCTAAGGAAAAGGTACTTTCTGTATGTGAACCTAAGATAGATGAGATGGCTCACCTTGTTTCAGATAAGATTAAGGAACTTAATGGTGGTAAGTCAGTTAGTGCTGTATTCGTAGTTGGCGGCGGCGGTAAGATGAAGGGATATACTGATAAGGTTGCTTCTTACCTTGATATTATTCCAGAACGTGTTGCTCTTAGAGGGGAAGATGTTATGCAGAATATTATCTTCAAGGAAGATGATATTAAGAAGGATTCACTTCTTGTTACACCAATTGGTATCTGCCTTAACTACTATGAACAGAGTAATAACTTTATCTATGTGTCATTTAATAATGACAGAATAAAGCTTTATGATAATGGCAATCTTTCTGTAGTAGATGCTGCTATGCATGCAGGATTCCCTAATGACGGTCTCTTCCCTAAGAGAGGCAAGGCTATTAATTATACAGTTAATGGTATTAAGAAGATTTGCAGAGGTGAACTTGGAGAACCAGCTAAGATTACCCTTAATGGCAAAGAGTGTGACATCAATGCTGAGATTAGAGCTAATGATGTTATCTATGTAGAAGAGTCAACAAGCGGTGAACCTGCAAGCCTGGTACTTGCTAAGGTACCTGAGTTTAAGGCAGCAATTACTGTTATGGTTAATGACAGCAAGATTCTTCTTCCTAAGTTTGCTCTTGTTAATAATGAGATTAAGACTCAGTACTATGATGTTCAGGATGGAGATAATATTATGATCCTTGACTACTACACAGTTAGTCAGGTTAAGGAATTCATGGATGTATCTCTTGATGATAACATGACAGTTGTTGTTAATAATGAAGAAGCCGATGATGATACTAAGGTTTATGATAACTTTAATATCAAATGGGTTCTTAAAAGTGAAGTAAAGTCAACCAAGAAGCCTGAAAAGAAGGCTGGAGCTGAAACTGAGGAAGAGGCTACTACTGAAGAAGTAGAAGAAACTTCTTATGAAGGAGATTACGAAAGCTACGCTGACCTTCCAGAGGCTGAAGAAGTGGATTTAGTTAAAACTAAGAAGGAAGAATCAGTGCATAATGCTGACGAATCAGTGAAAGAAGAGCCTAAAGAGGAAAATACTACTATAACTGTAATGGTCAATGCCAGACCAGTTACCTTAAAAGGCAAGCCTTCATACGTATTTGTAGATGTATTTGATTATATAGATTTTGATTCTAAGACTGTTCAGGGTAAGCGTCTTGTTACAACAATAGATGACAAGAATGCTGAATATATGGAACCTATTTCTGATGGAGCAGTTATAGAAATATACTGGGAGAAATAAATGAGATTATATAGCATTGCTAGTGGAAGCAGTGGTAATTCAATATACGTAGGGTCTGATAAGACTCATATTCTTGTAGATGCAGGCGTAAGCGGCAAAAGAATAGAGCAGGGGCTTAAGGATCTTGAACTATCTCCTAAGGATCTTGATGCTATATTAATAACTCATGAACATATAGACCATATAGGCGGTCTTGGAGTTATAAGCAGAAGATATGGAATTCCAATTTATACAACACGAGGGACAATAGAAGGAATACTTAAAACTAAATCTATAGGTAATATAGATACTAGCCTTCTTAATGAAATATGTTATGATACATCATACATAATAGGTGATGTAAGAATAGATACAATTAAGATATCTCATGATGCAGCTATGCCAGTTGCTTATAGATTTGAAGTCGGGAAGAAGAGGGCAGCCGTTATGACTGACCTCGGAACATATGATGATTATACTGTTTCAAATCTTCAGAATCTTGATGCAGTATTTATTGAAGCTAATCATGATGTTAGGATGCTTGAGATGGGTTCTTATCCATACTTGCTTAAGCAGCGTATTCTTGGAGCTAAGGGACACCTTTCCAATGAATCATCTGGCAAGCTTCTTACAAGTATTCTTCACGATAATATGAAGAATATAGTCTTAAGCCACTTAAGCCATGAGAATAATCTTCCTGACCTAGCATATGAAGCTGTAAAATCAGAAATTACACTGGGAGATACAAAATATAAAGGCGAAGATTTCGAGATAAGCGTCGCTAGACGCGATATTCCATCAAATCTTATTGCAATATAATACACTAATCGGAGGACGCAATGAAGAAAACAATTATTACAGTAGTAGGTAAGGATACAGTAGGTATCATAGCTAAGGTATGTACATATCTTGCAAATAATAGAGTTAATATCCTTAATATTTCACAGACAATCGTTGAGGATTACTTTAACATGATGATGATTGCAGATCTTAATGATTCTGCTAAGGAATTTACACAGATTGCTGATGAACTTGAGCAGATTGGTGCTGAGATTGGCGTAATTGTAAAATGCCAGAGAGAAGAAATCTTTGATTCAATGCACAGAATATAATTAGCCCGGAGGTCAGCAATATGATAAGTCAGAGAGAGGTCCTTGAGACCAATGCAATGATAGAGAAAGAGAATCTTGATGTAAGAACTATCACAATGGGTATAAGCCTTATTGATTGTATAGATTCTGATCTTGATACTCTTAAGAAGAATATTTATAACAAAATTACAACAACAGCAAAAGATCTTGTTTCTGTTGGTAAAGAAATTGAAAGAAAATATGCTATTCCAATCGTAAATAAGCGTATTTCTGTTACACCAATTGCTATAGTTGGTGCCAGCGCTTGTAAGACAAAGGAAGACTTTGTAGAGATAGCAAAAACACTTGATGATGCTGCTAAAACTGTAGGAGTTAACCTTCTTGGCGGTTATTCAGCTCTTGTATCTAAGGGTATGACTAAGGCAGATCAGCTTCTTATAGAGTCTATTCCACAGGCCCTTTGTGCTACAGAGAGAATCTGCTCATCTGTTAATGTTGGTTCAACTAAGACTGGTATTAACATGGACGCAGTTCGTCTTGTAGGTCAGATGATTAAGGATACAGCTTATGAATCAAGAGAGAATGATTCTATGGCTTGTATGAAATTCGTAGTATTCTGCAATGCTCCAGATGATAACCCATTTATGGCAGGTGCCTTCCATGGTGTTACTGAAGCAGATGCAATTATCAATGTAGGTGTATCTGGTCCTGGTGTTGTTAAGACAGCACTTGAAGCAGTAAGAGGAGAGAACTTCGAAGTTCTTTGCGAGACAATTAAGAAGACAGCATTTAAGGTAACTAGAGTTGGTCAGCTTGTTGCTAAAGAAGCATCTAAGAAGCTTGGTATACCATTTGGTATCGTAGACCTTTCACTTGCTCCAACACCAGCTGTTGGCGATTCAGTTGCTGATATCTTATGTGAAATTGGTCTTGAGTATGCAGGTGCTCCTGGTACAACAGCAGCTCTTGCACTTTTAAATGACCAGGTTAAGAAGGGCGGCGTTATGGCATCAAGCTATGTTGGTGGTCTTAGCGGTGCATTTATTCCTGTATCTGAAGATCAGGGTATGATCAATGCTGTAGAGGCTGGAGCTCTTACTCTTGAGAAGCTTGAAGCCATGACATGTGTATGCTCAGTTGGTCTTGATATGATTGCTATACCTGGTGATACTAAGGCTACATCTATTGCTGGTATTATTGCTGATGAGATGGCTATTGGTATGGTTAACCAGAAGACTACTGCAGTTAGAGTTATTCCTGCATATGGTAAGAAGGTAGGAGATACAGTTGAATTTGGTGGTTTATTTGGTTATGCACCAGTTATGCCTGTTAACCAGTTCTCATGTGATGCATTTGTTAACAGACAGGGACGTATCCCAGCTCCAATTCATTCATTTAAAAACTAAAACAGGCTCCGTTTAAAACTATAATAAATAAGCCCACAGGTCTTGCCTGTGGGCATTTGCTTTTTATACTATAACTAGTGGTTTAGTGAATTCGTGGCTAACCTCTCTAAGTTTGTTAGAGAAGTGAGAATATAAGTGGGAAGCAAATATATCCTTAGCCAGAAGCCTTCTTGTTTCTGCACTGCAATCTTTATAATAATCAGATAGCTTGGTTATTATATCGATAGAAGAACGCATCTGTAATGTCTTTATAATTCCTTCGTTATCTTTTCTAAATCCAAGTAGTCTTGCATAAGTAGAGTAGTTATTCTTTTTAATCATCTCAATGTCATTATCGACTATGTTAAGCAGGATATGACACAAAGCTCTTTTTAAGTGAGAGAAGGTTATATCCTTACTCTTTAAAGTATTGGCAAAATCATTGTAAGACTTGTAACTATATAGATTAGAAATAATCTTAGATGATAAATCAGGATAAACGTCAAAATATTTATCAAATCCCTGTTTTTCTTCAGATAATAGCTTGTATAAAAGAATCTCACTAAAGAGGTTGTCGTTAACAAGGTTATTGGTTTTGACATATGTAGCAAAGATGCTCATAGAATCTGGTGGGATAACTGGCGATAGCTGGTTAATATCTCCGCCATCTTCTGATTCTTCAGATAAAAGCTGCTTTCTGATATAAGAAGCAGAAGCAATCTCACCTGAAGTAGAGTCTGAATCATTATAATCTGTGCCGATTCTTTTGGTTGTATAAGCCTTAATGTTAAGCTTATATTCTCTAATAGCATCCATATATTCTCTGGCAAGAATATTATTAGGAGTTTCAACTGATCCAGGAATATACTGGAGCTTTTCTATATTTTGGATATCTCCGTCTTCACTACCAAAGTAGAGATAGTCACAGCCTAGGTCCGCAAGCATTTTCACGCTGCCTCGGGCAAAGTACTGGGCTGAAGCAGTGGAGATAGCAACAGGAAGCATAAATACAGCGTCAACACCTGATTTTAGAGCTGACATGGTTCTGGCGTGCTTATCCATAATTGCAGCACTACCACGCTGAACAAAATCACCAGACATAACAACAATTACATAATCAGCACCAGTGTCCTTTCTGGCTTTTTCAATTATATATTTGTGACCATTATGAAATGGGTTAAATTCAGCAACTATACCTGTAATTATAGCTTTCTTGGAAGTCATAATTATTATCTCCTTAATTAGTTTATATTGTACCAAAGTGGTGGGATTGTATGCAATTAAAAACAAATAAAAAGCCCTCTAATTTATTGAATAAAAGACCTAATATAGATATAATTATTGGTATTAGGGTTACGGAAGGAGAAGAACTATGTCTTATATTGATATTATTAAAGATAAAGCGCGCTCTGATAAAAAAACTATTGTGCTTCCTGAGACTACAGATAAGAGAACTCTTATTGCTGCAGCTCATATTATAGATGAGAAGATTGCCAACATAATTATGGTTGGTAAGAGAGAGAAGATTGAAGATGGTGCTATGTGGCTGGACCTTGACCTTGATAGCGTCCAGATAATAGACCCAGAAACTACAGATAAGCTTGACGAATACGTCAACCTACTATATGAAACAAGAAAAGCTAAGGGTATGACTCTAGAGAAAGCTAGAGAAACTCTTCTAAATGACTATCTGACATTTGGCGTCGTCATGGTTAAGGCTGGAGATGCTGATGGTATGGTAGCTGGATGTTGTCACGCTACAGCTGATGTACTTAGACCATCACTTCAGATTCTAAGAACTGCACCTGGAACTAAGCTGGTGTCAGGATTCTTTATTCTAGATGTTCCTAACTGTGAATATGGTGAAGATGGTACATTCCTGTTTTCTGACTGTGGTCTTAATCAGGACCCAACAGCAGAAGAACTTGCAGCAATTGCTGATTCTTCAGCAAAGAGCTTTAGAGCACTTGTTTCTAACAATCCTGTTATAGCTCTTCTTTCACATTCTACAAAGGGTAGTGCACATCATGCACTTGTTGATAAAGTTATTGAGGCAACACGTATTGCCAAAGAACAGTATCCAGATCTTTTACTTGATGGTGAGCTTCAGACAGATGCAGCCATCGTTCCTAAGGTAGCTAAAGCAAAGGCTCCTCATAGTGAGATTGGCGGTAAGGCCAATGTTCTTATATTCCCAAATCTTGATTGCGGTAATATTTCATACAAACTTGTTGAACGTCTTGGTAAGGCAGAGGCATATGGTCCTATGCTTCAGGGTATTGCAAGACCAGTTAATGATCTTTCAAGAGGCTGCTCTTGGGAAGATATAGTCGGTGTAGTAGCATTAACAGCTGTACAGGCTCAGAATATAGAAGAATAAGGAGATTTTAATGGTAAAAAATAAATTTTTAGCTAGATTACTGGCAGGACTACTTACAGTATCAACTGTATTTATGTCAGCACCTTCATATGTACTTGCTGATGGTGATGATGATGAACTTACAGATGATCTTGAGTCTAAAGTTGAACATACAGATAAGAAGTTTGATGAACTTGAGATAGAAGATTTATCAGAAGATGAATTTGATTCAATTATTAAAAATATAGATGACCTTTGTCAGGATGAAGCTAATTCAGATGAAGTTATTGAGATAATAACTGAGATGGAGAAGTATTTATCAAGAATCTCTGCCAATGATTCACTTGCTTATATTTATACAACTCTTGATGCAGATGATGAATCTGCAGATGAAGAGTATCAGAAGTGGGACGAACTATATACTAACTGTGCAGATAAGGTTATGATTACATATCATACTGTTGCTGAATCAGCATGTAGCGATGCTCTTAAAGAAAAAATCGACGATGATGACGATTGGCAGGATATCTTAGATTATGTTCCTATGACAGATGAACAGAAAGAGATGCAGAAGAAGGATACTGAGCTTTCTCTTAAGTATGATGAACTTGCTGATAAGGAATATACATACGAGATTAACGGTGAAGAATATGATATGGATATGCTTGAAGAGGCATATACTAACGGTGATATTTCATTCGACGAGTATCTTGATGCTTTAGCAGATATCATGACAAGACAGAATGAAGAAAAAGGTGAGCTTTACATCGAGCTTGTTGAGCTTAGAACTGAGTTTGCCAAGTCTTATGGTTATGATAACTATGCTGATTACTGCTATGATAAAGTTTATGACAGAGATTATACTCATGATGATCTAAAAGCATTTAATGATCAGGTAAAAGAATATTATTCACCACTTTTAAGTGACTTATATAATGAATTTAGTGATAGAAGAGATGAATTTGATGCTCTTTCTGACCAGGATATGTCTTATGATGAGTGCTGCAGATTATTATCTGAGCATTTCTCTGATATTTCAGATGACCTTTATGAATCTTATAATTACATGGTTGACCACGACCTTTGTAATATGGAGATTGATGATAAGAAGGCTGAAGGTGGATATACAACAGATATAGCTGGTATCTACAACTCAGTTTATATCTTTAATGATGCAGATGGTTCAGTTCAAGACCTTGCTACATTAATCCATGAATTTGGTCATTATAATCAGAAGTACTTTGCTTCAGAAGAGGAATGGGAGTACGGACTTTCAAACCTTGACCTTGCTGAGATTCATTCTCAGGGGCTTGAAGCAATCTATGATAAATATGCTGATGAACTTTACGGTGACTCTGCAGATATCATGCGTATATACAATGCCCTTAATCAGGTATATGGTGCAGTAGAAGGATGTAAGGAAGACGAATTCCAGTATAGAATTTACTCTGACCCTTATGATCTTACAGTATCTAAGATTAATCAGGTTTATTATGAATGCTGCGAAGAGTATGGGGATCTTTACCTTACAAACACATATTATCTTGCACTTTATGGTAAAACTCCATCTTGTGAAATATATGAGTGGGCAGATATACATCATACATTCAAGTCACCATGCTACTACATAAGTTATGCAGTTTCTATGGGAGCTGTTGATGAACTTAAGAATGTTCTTGAAGAAGACAGAGATGAGGGTATCAAGATTTATCTTGAACTTGTTAACATAGGTTGTAATGGTGATTTCCAGGAAACAGTTGAGAAGGTTGGACTTAATAACCCAATTGCAAATCCTAGACTTGACCTTTGTGCTTACAATATAAGGACTAAGCTTGGTTTGGATACATCTATGCTTGATGTTTCTAAGTATTTTGATAATACTGATCCAGATCCTACTGAGACAAGCACATCTGAAGAACCAGATGATACAGGTTCTAATAGAAAGTCTTCTCATACAAGAGATGAAAAGAAAGATGGATTTGGTATCTGGGAGATATGCCTTATTGCAGTAGCTGGTGTAACGGCTATAGCCTTTATTATCTTAGTTATAGGTCTTGCTAAGTCAGGTAAGAAGAAGGATAAGGATGCAGTGCCAGGTCAGGATATGGCTTCAAACCTGCCAGGACAGGGGCCAGACAACAATTTAAATAAATAATTAATATTAACATAATAAGTTGTTGACAAAGCATTTTTAACTGTATATAATATCAAAGTGCGTGAGTAATCACGCGGTTACGTAAATAATAAGCGAGTTGATCGCATCAGGATAATCTGATTGGTTGATTGGAGGTGTAATTAGATGTCTATTTGTCCAAAGAACAAATCTTCAAAAGGTAGAAGAGATAAGAGAAGAGCTAACTGGAAGATGACTGCTCCTACATTAGTAAAGTGCAGCAAGTGTGGCGCTCTTATGATGCCTCACAGAGTATGCAAGGCTTGTGGTGCATATAACAAAAAAGAAATCATCTCAGTTGATTAATTAGAATTTTGTTTACCTTGTGATTTAAGGACTTTCATGTAAGTGAAAGTCCTTTTTTACATTCATTTTTATCTGTCCTTGTAATTAAAGACTAAAGAGTAGGAAGGCATGGATTTATTAACAGGTGATTCTAATTGATTTTTACCTTGTTTAATAGTAAAATCTATTAGTATGCTTTAATTGGACAGAGTATGTCCTAAGCTATGATAAATACTAGAAAAGGAAAACTTTAAGAAAGGTTTGGGATTAAAATGGGTGAAATGGTTAAGATAGCTGTTGACGCTATGGGAGGAGACTTTGCTCCACAGAATATTGTGCAGGGTGTAGTTGATGCTCTTAAAGAGGATGAGGATATATTTGTATACCTCGTTGGTAAGGAAAAAGAAGTCAACGCTGAGCTTATGAAATATGAATTTGATGGCAATCGTGTTGAAGTAGTTAATGCTACAGAAGTTATTGCAACAGAAGAGCCACCAGTAGCTGCTGTTAGAACAAAGAAGGATTCATCGCTTGTTAAAGCTCTTCAGCTTACAAAAGATGGTACAGCAGATGCATTTGTTTCAGCAGGTAGTTCAGGAGCTATCTTAGTTGGTGGTCAGCTTATAGTTGGTAGACTTAGAGGCGTTGAAAGATCACCATTTGCAACATTTATGCCAACTCTTGACGGTGCAAAGCTTATTCTTGACTGCGGCGCTAACGTTGATGCAAGACCATCTATGCTTGTTCAGTGGGCAAAGATTGGTTCTATTTACTATGAGAACACAACAGGCAAGAAGAATCCTACAGTAGCTATTGTTAACATAGGTGCTGAGGAAGAAAAGGGTAATGCCCTTGTTAAAGAAACATTCCCACTTCTTAAAGAATGTGAAGATATTAACTTTATTGGAAGTATTGAAGCTAGAGATATACCTTACGGTAAGGCTGACGTACTTGTATGTGAAGCATTTGTTGGTAATGTAATAATCAAACTTTATGAAGGGCTTGCAACTGTTCTTCTTGGTGAGATTAAAAAGGGTCTTAAGAGTACAGTTAAGAGTAAGATTGGTGCAGCACTTGCCCTTCCAGCCCTTAAGAAGACACTTAAAGACTTTAATACAGATGAATACGGCGGAGCTCCTATGCTTGGTCTTAAGGGACTTGTTGTTAAGACTCATGGTTCAACAAAGCCAATAGAAGTAAAGAACTGTCTCCTTCAGTGCAAGGCATTTAAGGAACAGAAAATAAACGATAAGATTAAGGAACATTTAAAATAATGGAATATACCGTTCTTAAAGAAGCTATTGAGAAGGTTCTGCAGGTATATATAAAAGAAATAAATATAGATTCTACCTTTAGGGGAGACCTGGGAGCAGATTCTATAGATATGATGCAGATTCTCAAATTAGTAGAAGAAAAACTTAATATTGAGATTAAGGAAGGCTCATTTGACGACATCGTTACAGTTAAGGATGCCCTTACTCTTATTAAGAAGTATTGCAGTGAGGCTAAGTAATGAATATTGAAGATTCAATTAACAAGATTCAAACTGCAATAGGGTATACCTTTAAGAATAAGGATATTATTAAAGAAGCTTTAACTCACAGTTCATTTGCTAATGAAATGAGAATTAACAAAATTCATTGCAATGAGAGACTGGAGTTCCTTGGAGATGCTATTTTAGAGCTGATTTCAAGTGATTATTTATTTAAGAAATATCCTGATATGGAAGAAGGACAGCTTTCTAAGCTAAGAGCCTCTCTTGTATGTGAGCCAGCTCTTTATGTATCAGCTAAGAGAATAGGTCTTGGAGAACTTATTCTACTTGGTAAAGGTGAAGAAAAATGCGGAGGAAGAGAGAGACCTTCCATTACATCTGATGCATTTGAAGCCTTACTTGGCGCTATATACTTAGATGGCGGCATTGAGAAGGCTAAGGAAGTTGTTATGGACCATGTTCTATATGATACTGATAGTTTTATAGAACTTAAGGATCCAAAGTCGCTTTTACAGGAAAAGATACAGGCTGGTCATAAGGTAGGTAAGATTGACTATGAATTAGTCAGTGAAGAGGGACCAGAACACAGCAAGGTATTTACTGTAAGAGTTTGCTTAGATGGTGAAGAATATGGCAGGGGCCAGGGTGCAAGCAAGAAGATTGCTGAGAAGAATGCAGCAAGACAGGCAATAACAAACCTTGGCTAACCGGAGGAAGTATGTATTTAAAAAGTATAGAGGTACAGGGATTTAAGTCCTTTGCCAATCGTATAAAATTCGAATTTAATCATGGCATAACAGGTATCGTTGGACCTAACGGTTCTGGTAAGAGTAATGTTGCCGATGCTGTTAGATGGGTACTTGGTGAGCAGCGTATTAAGCAGCTTCGTGGTGCATCTATGCAGGATGTTATCTTCTCAGGTACAGAAGCTAGAAAGCCACTTGGTTATGCTTATGTTGCAATTACTCTTGATAACAGTGACAGACAGATAGCTGCTCCATATGATGAAGTAACTATTGCAAGAAAGTTATACAGATCAGGTGAAAGTGAATATCTTCTTAATGGTAATCTCTGCAGATTAAAAGATGTTAATGAGATGTTCTACGATACAGGTATCGGTAAAGAGGGTTACTCTATTATCGGACAGGGCCAGATTGATAAGATTCTTTCTGGTAAACCAGAAGAAAGACGTGAGCTTTTTGACGAAGCTGCAGGTATCGTTAAGTTTAAGAAGAGAAAGGTGCTTTCTCAGAAAAAACTTGAGGAGGAAAAGCAGAACCTTACTCGTGTTAATGACATCTTAGCAGAACTTGAAAAGCAGATTGGACCTCTTGAGAAGCAGTCTGAGAAGGCTAAGGAATTTTTAAAGAAGAAAGAAGAACTTAAGAAACTTGATGTTAACTACTTCCTTCTTGGTAATGAGCAGACTTCCAAGGAACTTGAAGATGTAGAAGGTAAGCTTAAGATTGCATCTGATGACTTAGAAGGAACTAAGACTAAGTTCGAATCTATCAGGGAAGAATATGACACTATTCATAACCAGATTACAGAACTAGAACAGTCTATAGAGGAAACCAGAAACTCTCTTTCTAATTCTAGTAATATTAGAACTAAGCTCGAAGGTGAGATTAGCCTCCTTAAGGAGCAGATTAACTCCGCCAAGAATAATGTCGAGCATTTTAATACAAGAATCGAAAGTCTCAATCAGTCAATTGAGGCTAAGAATAAAGAAAAAGAAGGCTATGATGCATCTAAGGCTGAGATAGAAACATCTCTTAATTCTATGGAAGAAGAGAGAACTGGTCTTAGAAATAACTTAGAAGCAATAAGAGCCATCATAGAAGAAATCAACAACAAGATTGAAGAAGATAAGAACCTTGTTATTGAAGCAATCAATGAGCGTTCTGGTATTAAGTCTGAGAAGGCTAGATACGAGACTATGCTTGAAAATGTTGCTATTAGAAAATCAACTCTTAACTCTAAGCTTCTTCAGGCTAAGACTGATGAGGAAGAACAACAGGGAATAATCAAAGAACTTGAAGCAGAGTTCGAAAAGATTAACAAAGAGATTGAAGATAATAACCACAATCAGCAGAAGATGGAAGAGCGTCTTGAGCAGATTCATGACGAACTTACTGAAAAGGACTCTACTTTAAGAGAGGTTCAGGTTCTTTACCATCAGGAAAAGACTAAACTTGAATCAATCTCTAACCTTACTGAAAGATACGAAGGATATGGTAACTCTATCAAACGTGTCATGGAGCAGAAGGAACAGGTTAAGGGTATCATCGGTGTTGTTGCTGATATCGTTAAGGTTGAGAAGAAGTATGAAACTGCTATAGAGATAGCTCTTGGTGGTAATATTCAGAATATCGTTACTGAGACAGAAGAGGATGCTAAGAAGATGATTAGCTTCCTTAAGGAGAATAAGTACGGTCGTGCTACTTTCCTTCCTCTTACTAGTATCGAGAATCCACCTGAATTCAAGAACCCAGATGTTCTTAATGAAAAGGGTGCTATTGGTATGGCATGTGATATTGTTACTACTGATAAGAAATACTCTAACGTAGCCAAGGCTATGCTTGGTAGAATCGTAGTAATCGATAATATAGACAATGCTCTTAAGATAGCTAAGAAGTACTCATATGGTGTACGTATGGTTACTGTTGGCGGTGAACTTCTTGTTCCTGGTGGTGCTATCTCCGGTGGTGCATTTAAGAATAACTCTAATCTTCTTGGTAGAAGAAGAGAGATGGACGAACTTAATGAAAGCGTTAAGAAGCATCTTCATGAGATAGATGAGATTATGAAGGCTATAGACGAGATTAAGGCTGAGCGTAATTCAATCAGACTTAATATTGAAGAGATTAAGCTTCGCCAGCAGGATGCTTATATTAAGCAGAACACTGCAAGACTTAATGTTATTAAGGCTCAGGAAAGAATCGATGAGACTCTTAGCGGCGTAGGAAGCCTTAAGGATGAAGAAGCAGAACTTGAGAAGCAGATTCAGGAAATTAAGGAAAAGCAGAAAGAGATAGATGACAAGCTTTCTAGCTCTGACAATATCGAGAAGGAAACTGAAGAAAAGATTGCCCTTCTTCAGAAAGAACTTGATGAAAAGAGAATAGAAGAGAATACTGCTCAGGAAGCTGTTACTGCTAAAGATGTTGAAGCTGAGAAGATTATACAGAAGCTTGACTTTGAACAGCAGAATATTAACCGTATCTTAGAAGAGTTAGAGACTCTTACGAATGACAGAGACGAAGTTAAGAATGCTCTTGATAACAATGACACAGATATTGCAGAAAAAGAGCAGGCTATTATACAGATAACTGAAACAATAGAAGCATCTCATACAGAGCAGAGCGATTCTGAAAAGCGTCTGGGTGTGATGATTGAAACTAAGGCAGAACTTTCAAGCAAGCAGGATGGCTTCTTTAAGACAAGAGAAGAGATGTCAGATAAGATTGCTAGTCTTGATAAGGAAGTCTACAGGTTAAATGCTCAGAAGGAAAAACTCACTGAGTCAATTAGCTCACTTGTTTCTTACATGTGGTCAGAATATGAGATGTCACTTACAGATGCTAAGGCGTTTCGTGATGACAGCTTTGATGACATAGGCGAACTTAAGCGCTCTATAGCTCAGGTTAAGGATGGTATTAAGAAACTTGGTGATGTTAATGTCAATGCTATCGAAGATTACAAGGCTGTATATGAAAGATATGAATTCTTAAAGAAACAGCACGATGATCTTATTCAGGCGGAAGAAACTCTTACAGGTATTATTGCTGAACTTGATGAGTCTATGCGTAAGACATTTACTCAGAAGTTTGCTGAGATTAATAAAGAGTTTGATAAGGTATTCAAAGAACTCTTTGGCGGTGGTAAAGGTACTCTTGAACTTATGGATGACGATGATGTTCTTGAGGCAGGTATTAAGATTATCGCCCAGCCACCAGGAAAGAAACTTCAGAATATGATGCAGCTCTCCGGTGGTGAGAAGGCTCTTGCAGCTATTGCACTTATGTTTGCGATTCAGAACCTTAAGCCTTCACCATTCTGTCTCCTTGACGAGATTGAGGCTGCACTTGATGAAAGTAACGTAGACAGATTTGCTGGATACCTTCATAAGCTTACAGGTCATACACAGTTCATAGTTATTACACATAGACGTGGTACTATGGAAAAGGCTGACAGACTTTATGGTATAACCATGCAGGAGAAGGGTGTATCTACTCTTGTTAGCGTTAATCTTATAGATGATGAGATTGATTCATAATACTTTTACGGAGATATAAATTTTGGCATTTTGGAATTGGAAAAAGAAAAATGCTGCTTCAGAAGAAGTAGTAGAAGAGAATATTGAGACTGGGGCTGAAGCGGCTATAGTAGAGCAAAATACAAACGAAGTTTTAGCAGAAAATACAAATGCTGAACATGCTTCGATAGAAACTCCTGAGACTGCCAGCAAAATTGCAGAGGAAACGGCTGAAATAGCTGAAGATGAGCCGCAGGAAGAAATTCAGGAAGAAGCTCCTACTAAGAAAGGTCTCTTTGCAAGACTTAAAGAAGGCCTTAAAAAGACAAGAAATAATATCGTTTCAGGTATGGACTCACTTTTCTCAGGTGAAGGAAAGATTGATGAGGACTTCTATGAAGAACTTGAAGAGATACTTATTCTTGGTGATATAGGTGTTCATACTACAGAGAATATCTTAGATAAACTTCGCTCTCAGGTTAAAGAAAACCATATCAAGAAGAGAGACGAGTGTAAAGAATTCTTAATTAATACAATTAAGGAAGAGATGGCAGGCTGCGAATCCGCCTATGAATTTGAAAATAAGAAATCTGTTGTTTTCGTTATAGGTGTTAACGGTGTTGGTAAAACAACATCTATCGGTAAGCTTGCTTATCATCTTAAGGCAGGAGGTAGAAAGGTTATACTTGCTGCTGCAGATACATTCAGCGCTGCCGCAGGTTCTCAGCTTGAAGAGTGGAGTCACAGAGCCGGAGTACTTATGATTGGCGGAACAGAAGGTCAGGACCC